>Ga0114966_10000387_pt1 | contig 43037 bp, 37 predicted proteins | sample M_130207_XF_Meta_FD_87029 | JGI IMG/M metagenome (GOLD analysis project Ga0114966, IMG submission 87029) | Freshwater microbial communities from Lake Montjoie, Canada to study carbon cycling - M_130207_XF_MetaG | ecosystem: Environmental > Aquatic > Freshwater > Lake | place: Lake Montjoie... | reverse complement strand
TTTTTGATTGATAATAAACGAGTAAAATGGCATCAATGGTGTTGTTTATGAAACAAAAGTAAAAACAGGAAAGGCGCTTCGTAAATTGCAGGTGAAATAACACCTGCAATGGCAGAAAAAGTAAAAGCAGAAAGGCGCTTCGTAAATTGCAGGTGAAATAACACCTGCAATGGCAGAATAACACCTGCAATGGCAGAAGACTTCAGATGTTTATTTTTTCACAGCCACAAATCTTAAATGAATAAAACTATTAGAGGACGATGAACATAAAAATATTGTAATAGGTAGTTTACAATTTTTGATTGATAATAAACGAGTAAAATGGCATCAATGGTGTTGTTTATGAAACAAAAGTAAAAACAGGAAAGGCGCTTCGTAAATTGCAGGTGAAATAACAACTGCAATGGCAGAAATTCAGGAGAGTATGGAGGCAATGGTAGTATGGATGTGTTTTTTGGAAGCTCTAGTTTTTTTTGCAGTATGCCTAGCTGCAGCATGCATTATTATAAGTATTATTCAATAGTTAAGTCAAAAACTTTACCAAGTATATCATTAGCGGGGAAAGGTATGTTATCTTGTGAGTAGGGAGTTCCGGGCCACCATTTTGTATTATGAAATTCCTGAGTAATTATTAATAACATTTGGTTATTGGGGATAGATGTTATTGTTTCATTCATATAACCTACTACCCTCATCTTTTCGGGTTCGGGACCAATGCGCCAAATAATTTCTGAGGGCCTCCAGTCTATTTCAAAATAATAGTAATCGGCAGCGAATAGTTCATCGTCACTAACTTCTGTTTTTTCTGTAAGCGCTCTATACCAGTGGTCCCAGCGATGTGTAAAAAATGCTTCCCCTTTATAATTTAAAGGATTACAGCCAACACCAAAACTTTTAGGATCCCAGCAAGCCATATCCCAATTGGTGCATGCAACAGTAACTTTATTATCATTGTTAGTAATTTCATCGGGCAGGGCAACATTCCAACTATTTATATTTTTATTATCATCTAAAGTGTTTTTATAAACGGGAGGGAAGTCTTTATCGGGGCAGTAAGGAGGTGTTTTTAATATTTCGAAATCTATTTCGGAATAATCAACCGCTGGCACGCGCTTATCTTTTTGTCCACCCCAATAAGTAGCCATATAACCTTCTTTATCACAATTTCTTCTGTAATTCCATTCGCCTCCCCCTTGCGTAATAAGCCAAATGGCGTTGGTTAATCCATTCCAAACATTATTTTTATTTAAAAGTTCGGTAAGTTTCACTTTAAGCCTATACTTCCCATAAGTAAAACCATGCCGAGTAATAATTCCAACACTTTCTTTTTTCCATTCGCCGTATTTGGCAGCAGGGTTTTTCAAGGAAATAGATTTTTCAGCAGCATCCGAAAAAACTGTTTGACAAGGCTGCTTAGAGGTTTGAATTATTGTAGGTATCAGTTCGTCTTTAGAAAAAAAACTTTTGTTCCAATTATAATCCATTTTCGAATAGTTGTCTTTCAGAACATCAGCAATAACGGGGATATTATACATTTTAGTGGAGGCGTCAACATAATTAATAAATTGCTGTATGGGAGCATTTTTAAATAAATTACTGTCTTGACCGCAGGTACTACAGAAACCTTTTTTATCAACAATGCCATCAAAACGAGCATCATCAATGTAAATGCCAGCCCCTAAATTTGGTTTGGCGATAACCTTTAATAAAGAGGGTGATTTATTTACGATGGTGCTGGTCAAATTTTTACCCTCACCATAAAGAAAATAGAAATAAGGGTTAATAAACTTGCCATTATTCATTAAATTAATATTTTGAATATAGGGAGGAATTTTTTTAAAATCATTTTCGGTAAGTACCACAAGCAAAAAACTATATTGACCAACGCGTAAATTTCTTTTCCAACGATTATTAATGCCATTATCGATAAAACGTTTCTCTTCTCTAGGATTACCAACAATATTAAAACTATCCTGTACTTTATGAAATGCATTATCAGCGGCGACGGCGGTAATTTTTTTAAATGTAACAGCCGTATTTTGCCAGCTACCATAAAAATTTTCTGAGGCAAGTAAATGCTCACCATTGATAAGGGAATCAAACTCATTAAATTTATACGACTCATTTTGATAATAGAGTTTATAATAAAAATTTTGAGCGGAGAGACTTTTGTTTTTTATTTCAAATTCAAATATAAATTTCCCATTTTTTAATTGAACCAACGAAGGGATTACAAAACCAGTATTAACATTATTATAATCGATAAAAATATTTTTGCAGTTAGAAATTCCGGTCCCGTCAAGCTTTTCTTCTGGATCATAAATATTCAGAAGGGGCTCCTTATCGGCATAAAACTGCCAATTATTAAGTGGGTCGAAATTTTGAACGCTAAAAGTGGCGCAATCAAGCACATTGTTTTGTTTCGACACATTTTTACAAGCGTCTAAAGAAAAAACGAACAACAAGCATATAATAATAGCCGAAGAAACAAGAGAAAAGAAGCGAAAAAAATATTTAACCATCATTCATAAATAAATTAACCTAGTAAGTAAATACTTTCAATTGGAATTAATATTTACCAGCTCATACAAGGCAGTAGAATTTGGTAAATATGCCACATTTTCGAATTCATTACAATAAATACCATTAAACTTACTATCGGCACAATTACAAATCATTACAAGCAATGAAGATTTTTTTAAACTAGTAATATTACCGGAAACAATTTTTATAAATTCGAAATACTTGGGATTAAAATCAAACAAAAAGCCTTTAAAATCAAGAGCACTAAAGATATAAAACCCAGCAGGATCTAACTTCATCATTTTAAAATCAAAACGCCAATCGGTATTCAATTTTAAAATATCCTGCCCTATAACATTATCAAAATTACCAATAAAAACTGAAGAGGAATTAGTGAATAAAGAACTATCGCTGGAAGGCAAAATTAATTTAATTTCTTCGAAGGTATTCCTTACATTATTTAGCTGAACACCCATATAATAATTAGTATTAAGAATTGCTAGACCATCCTTTTTATTATTAAAAAAAGAATTTGCAACAAAAGGTTTATTAAGAGCATCGAACCATTTAGAACTTAATTTATTGTTTCCTTTAATTATAACTTTAAAAGCTTTATTATTAAAATTATATAAATCCCATGCGCCGGTATTTTTATCTACCAATAAAAAATCTATTTTCCCGTCAGCATTAAAATCACCTACAAACTTTGCTGATTGCTGCTTCAAAAAAGATTGTTCTCCAAGTGTTGACTCCCAAAGCTTATTAAAACCATGGCGCTCCGTATCATATTCAAACATTGCAATTTTATCATTTTTAATACAGATAATTTCATCTAAATTACTTTTATCAGTTATAAAATTCCCAGCATAAACTTCATCATTAGGTGAAAAATCGGCCATAAAATCATCCTTATTAATAGTGAGGCGTGTAGCATTTTCGTTATTAATATTTATATTATCAAAATAAATTGTATTGAATGGCGGTGTATTTCTCTGGAAATTCAAATTTTTTTTCAATAAATTACTAGGATCAGCATCAGTGTAAACACCTCTGCGCTCAGTACTTTCGCCATATACAATTTCTAAATCATCAATAATAATATCTGTTTTCCCCTTATTCCAGATATTGATGCTGATAATATCATCGGCACTTATTTTATCGGCAGGTAAATTAAAAAGCGCATTAATTTTTGTCCATTTATTGGGAGTAAAATTTTGACTTTCAGTGCTTTTACCATCCCAAAAAACAGATGTATTATTAGAGTTAATAACAGACAATGTTAAAACTGCGATAGGCGAATTGGAAATGGGATATACCCATACGCTAGCAGCTACCTTCTTAATAGGTATTTCAGAAATCTTACTAATTTTCAAATTTACAGATGGCCCATATTCTTTACCACCAATTAAATTGCACGACATTTTACCCGAATGGGACTTTGCAACAATAATATTCTCGGTATTTACAAGGCCATCAAGCGTTTCGAAATCAAAAAAATAATTAGTATTTATATTAGAGGGCTTAGCTATTTTAATTTCTGGCTCACTAAGTATTATGGCATTGTTAGAACTGAAAAACAGATAAACACCAACAACAATAGAAATCATAAAAAGAAATAAAATAAAAATATAAGTTTTTGAAATTTTATTTATTTGCATTTATCTAATATTTACGATATAATTAATTCGAACAATAGCATGAAATTAATAGTATTTGTTAGGGAAACTTATAAAAAAAATTAAATGTGCATGAAAATTTTATTTAATCAAGTCCATATTATTTCCAATACAACAGATAAAATACAAAAGTATTATTTAAGCATTAATTTTTTATTAATAGCTGCTTTAATATCCTCCAAGCGTCCTTTAGGGATAGCACTAATTAATTTTTTCGTATATTCTGTTTGTGGGTTATTATAAATAGAATCGGGATCACCATGCTCTTCAATCTTTCCTTTATTCATAACAATCATGCGGTCGCTCATAAATTTAACAACCGATAAGTCATGAGAAATAAAAATATAAGTAAATTCAAATTTACGTTTTAATTCATTTAATAAATTTAATACCTGAGCCTGAACAGAAACATCCAATGCCGAAACCGGTTCATCACAAATAATAAATTTAGGGCGTAATGCCAATGCACGAGCGATACAAATACGCTGCCGCTGTCCACCAGAAAACTCGTGAGGATAACGATAAAAATGAGACTCTTCCAAATTTACCGAATTCAAAATATCAATTACCATTTCTTTCCTTTCTTTATCACCAAGTCCTATGCCATGCACCTGCATGGGTTCCATTATAGCCTGTCCAATTATTTTGCGAGGATTAAGAGAAGAATAAGGGTCCTGAAAAATTATTTGAATATCTCTTCGCAATGCAAGCATTTCTTTTTCGGAAAATTCACAAATATTTTTCCCATCAAAAATTATTTCACCAGCAGTAGGTCTAATCAATCGTAAAATTGTTCTTCCTAAAGTAGTTTTGCCACATCCCGATTCACCAACCAATCCGAGTGTTTCACCGGGATAAACATCAAAACTAACATCATCAATAGCTTTAACAAAATCAGTTTTTTGACCGAAAATTCCATCATTAATAGGGAAATACGTTTTAAGATTTTTAATTTGTAGGATGGGTGCTTTGCCATATAATACTTTATGCGCTTTTGCCCTATCTTCGGAACTAATAATATAACTATCCGTCACTTCGCCAACAGACTGCTGGCCAATGACAATAAGCCCTTTATCGTCGAATTTCATAAAATGAGAAACTGTTGGCAGCAAGCTTATGCGTTTATCCAAGGGGGGGCGACAAGCTAAAAGCCCTTTGGTATATGGGTGTTTAGGGTTTGAGAAAACATCTAAAACAGATCCATGCTCCACAATTTCGCCTTTGTACATAACTAAAACTTTATCCGCAAGTTCGGCAATAACGCCTAAATCATGCGCAACAAATAATATACCCATGTCATACTCCCGTTGGAGCTTCAACATCAATTCAAGAATTGTTGCCTGAACAGTAACATCTAAGGCTGTTGTAGGCTCATCGGCTATTAAAACTCTAGGATTACCAGCCATCGCCATGGCAATCATTACCCTTTGTTTTTGTCCACCCGAAAGTTGATGAGGATAATGATTAAATATAGTTAAGGGATCGGCAAACTGAACTTCTATAAATAAATTTATAGTCCTTTCTTTAGCCTCTTTTTTAGAAATATGATGGTGTAATAAAATAGATTCCATTACTTGATACCCGCAAGTATAAACGGGGTTTAAAGAAGTCATGGGCTCCTGAAAAACCATTGCCATTTCTTTACCTCTGATGCTTGACATTTCTTTTTGAGAAAGTTTTATTATGTCTTTCACCCCTTTATTTTTGGAATGATAAAGAATTTCTCCCCCAGAAATTTTCCCATTTGAACTTGAAATTAACCGCATTATGGATAAGGCAGTAACGGATTTGCCAGACCCTGACTCCCCAACAATACCAATTGTTTCGCCACAACAAAGCTTAAAAGATATACCTTTAATAGCTTTTACCGTTTCTTTTTCGGTTCGAAATTCAGTTACTAAATTTTTTATTTCTAATAAAACTTGTTTAGACATTATAGGCATTAATTTAATCAATGAGTGTTAAAATATAATTTGTAATTGAATAATGCAAGTAATTTATAATATTTAGAAACAAAAGGCGTAAATTTTCAACTAATTTAAAATGCGAAAAAACATAAATAACAAAACAAAAAGAGTCAAAAAAATCAATATTTTTTCATATTTAAGGATGAAACCATTTAGCCTTCCAATTTTTGTATATTTGATAACAAACAAATTTATTAAACTAGTATAAAATAAAAAAATAATTTAGCATCACAAGTATCAGCTTAAAAATGAACATTAACAAGCCTGAATAAAATATATTATAAAAAACTAAAGGATTTAACAATACTTTGTTTTATCCAATTAATATTTATAAATAATTTCAATACAAACTTTAATTAACTAGAATTGTTTTTCAAAACTAATAAAAATGATAATAATTAATTATGAATAAGAGAAAAATAAAAAATTTTATCCGTAAAAAAGGTGCCGAGGCTACCATAATTATTACAATTTGTGGATTAATTGGAATCCCAATACTTTTTTGGTTTGCAAAAACAACTATCATTGGAATAGGAACAATATTTTGTGTTTATTTTATTGCAGGTTTACTTGGCTTAATTCAATGGAAATATTTTAAAACATACATTGATATGTCCTATAACCAATTTGCCCTTTATGCCTTTGCCGGCTTTGGGATATGTTTGTTAAATATTACTTTTTTTTTAAATTTTATTTTGACCGTTAATTCTTATTCCGAGACTTACGATATTTCCAGAGCGGGCAATTATAATGAAATAATTATTTTAAATAAAACCGAATACATAGATTTAGAAAGAGCCTTGAACTATTATATCAATAATAGTACAGAAAGTTACGATGACCAAAAAAATAAAGTTAAAATAACCTTTACTACCGGTATATTAGGTTTTGACAAAATAAATAATTGCGAATTTAAGTAGTTGTTGATAAACAATAATAGCAACATTTAATTTTAAATATAATTAATTATAAATAAAAAAAACAGCTGTTGTAAAAACAAAAGCCTAATTATTAAAATAAAATTAATGAAAACTTATTACCCGGAATTAACAGTACCATCCAAATGACATTAGAAAAAAAACCTATACAAAAGCTTACTGTATTGCAAGCATTGGTAAAAGCCCGGCAAACCTGTGCTTATCAAGAACGCTGCCATAAAGAGATGCGCAACAAACTTTATGAATGGGGCTTATATCAGGAGGAAGTTGAAAATATTATTGCTACTTTAATAACAGAAAACTTTTTAAATGAAGAAAGGTTTGCAAAAACTTATGCAGGAGGAAAATTTAGAATAAAAAAATGGGGTAAAATAAAAATTAAACAAGAATTAAAAAAACGTGAAATATCCGACTACTGTATAAAAAAGGCGATGCTAGAAATTAATGACAAAGATTATATTCGAACGCTGCGCGAATTAATTACAAAAAAAACACTGTTGACAAGCGGCGGAATAAAAAGGAATAAAAAACAATCAGATGAAAAGTTTGATTTCGAGAACTATAAACTAGCTAGTTATGCAGCTTCAAAGGGTTTTGAGCAAGATTTAATTTGGGATATTTTAAAAAATAAATAGCCTACTCAATTAGCCAAGTATCCAAAATCCTTTAATATTGGTAATGCTTCTTTTTTATATAAAATAGGAATAATTTTTCTCAAAACTTTCCCTTCTGGTCCTTCGAAATATATTACCAAACGAGGGAAGGAATAAAATGGTGTTTTCAAATAAACAGATTTTATTTTACTGCGAAGGATTGTAGGTGTTTTACTAGACAAAAATCCTTCTCTAATACGGATAAATGAAATTAATAATAAGAAAACAGCACCATAATTAAGCAAGAAACTAAAAAAAACCGTCCCATAATAGACTAAAGAAAAAGTAGTATATAAAAACAAAAAAGTAAAAAGAAAATAGTTCAAAATGCTTAATATCCCCCACTCTTCGCCTAATTCATGTTCTAATGGTATGCGAATTACCTCCTTACTATTTAAAATAAAAATTTTATCGTCTGTAATATGACAATATTCTTTTTTATTTATTCTAAAATATTTTGTTTGCATTTTTTTTTAGTAATTTTAAATAGCAGTATTAATTACAAAACAAATAAACTCAAATTTTTTCCCAAAAATACAGCCTTTTTTATTCACTATTAGCAATATTTATTATATTTGTGTATGATAACAACTGACCAACTAAAAGACCTTCGGGAACGCACAAGTGCGTTAAGGGGGCATCTTTGACCTCGATCGCAAATTACTAGAAATAGCTGAGGAAGAAGAAAAGGCGCTTGCACCGAACTTTTGGGACAAGCCAAAGGAGGCTGAAGAGCTTCTGAAATTAACCAAAATAAAAAAAGACTGGATCAAATCTTATGCCGCACTAACAAGCAGTGTAGATGACCTTTCCCTATTATACGATTACTATAAAGCAGGAGAAGCAACCGAGACGGAGGTAGAGCAGCAGTTTAGCACTTCCCTTAAAATGCTGGATGACATTGAATTTAAAAATATGCTCAGTGGAAAAGAGGATGTTTTAAGTTGTGTAATTCAAATCAATTCGGGTGCAGGTGGAACTGAAAGCTGCGACTGGGCAGAAATGCTGATGCGCATGTACATGATGTGGGGCAACAAAAATGGATATAAAATAATTGAAACTGACCGTACAAATGGCGATGCTGTTGGAATAAAATCTATTACCTTAGAATTTATAGGCGATTTTGCATTCGGTTATTTAAAAGGTGAAAATGGTGTGCATCGATTGGTGCGTATTTCTCCTTTCGATGCTAATGCAAAAAGGCATACATCCTTTGCTTCCGTTTATGTTTACCCTTTAATTGACGACTCTATTGAGATAGACATAAATCCAGGAGATATAGAATTTGACACCTTTCGCGCAGGCGGGGCAGGAGGGCAAAATGTAAATAAAGTGGAAACAGCGGTGCGTTTATATCATAAGCCTTCCGGAATTATTATAAAAAATCAAGAGTCGAGGTCGCAATTGCAAAATAAAGAAAATGCAATAAAACTTTTAAAATCACAATTATTCGAAATTGAATTACGCAAACAAAGAGAAGCAATTGATAAAATAGAAGGCAATAAAAAGAAAATTGAGTGGGGTTCCCAAATTCGGAATTATGTGTTTCAACCTTATAAATTAATTAAAGATATTCGCACAGGTTATGAAACTTCAAATATTCAAGCCGTTATGGATGGTGATTTAGATGGATTTATAAAAGCTTTTTTGATGGAATATGGGAACATTTGATCTAGAGAACTTCAATAATTAAATATTTCAAATATTGTAATAAAAAATATAGTGCAAAATAAATCAAGCAACATTAATATTAAGGCAAAAAAAGTAGAAGAGGAGGAAACCCTTATTTTATATCACAACAATAGATGTGCAAAAAGCCGTCAAGCTCTTAAAATACTCGAAAATAGTGGACTAAAATTTGATACGATAGAATATCTAAAAAAACCATTGACAGAAAAAGAAATAAAAAATTTATTAAAACTCCTTCAGCTAAATGCTGAAAATATCATCCGTAAAGGGGAATTGCTATACAAAGAAAAGTTTGCTGCAAAAAAAATATCTGAAAACGAATGGATAAAAATACTTGCAAACAACCCTGTTTTAATTGAACGTCCTATTTTAGTTAAAGGGTATAAAGCTATACTAGCGAGGGCTCCCGAAAAAATATTGGAATTACTCAATACCTAAAAAATTAACTATCTAATACAAACCATAAAGAAACTATGATTAAATTTTTTTAATGATCGTTTAAGGGCAATCCTCTTTTTTCATATTCAATCCAATTCAAATATTCATCCCCTTTTCTTTGTTCCACCATGGTGATGCAATCATTTACAGGGCAAACAATTTTACATAAATTACAGCCAACACATTCTTCTTCTTTTATCGTATAAGTATTATACGGGTTTCCTCTTTCTATATCAATCGACTGATGGGAGGTGTCTTCGCAAGAAATATAACACAAGCCGCAATGGATACATTTATCCTGATCAATCTTTGCTACGATATGAAAATTGATGTCTAACTCTTCCCATCTGGTAATTTTAGGTACAGATAACCCTACAAAATCATCAATGCTTTTATAGCCTTTTTCATCCATCCAGTTGCTCATGCCATCACATAAATCAGTAATGATTTTGAACCCGCTAATCATTGCAGCGGTGCATACCTGTACGTTACTTGCACCAAGCAGCATAAATTCAACGGCATCTTTCCAAGTAGTGATGCCTCCAATACCGGAGATGGGTATGTTACGTATTCTTTCTTCCTGAGCAAGTGTTGTGAGCATTTTCAATGCTATTGGCTTTACAGCAGGGCCGCAATATCCACCAAAAACAGATTGACCACCAACGTTGGGGTTGGGCACTAAGGTATCTAAATCAATTCCTGTAACGGATTGTATGGTATTAATAAGGGAAAGACCATTTGTACCTCCTTCGATAGCAGCTAATCCTCCCGGAACAGCAGAATGTACATTTGGAGTTAATTTAGTAATTACAGGAATAGTAGCCACTTCCATCACCCATTCAACAACCATTTTTGCAATATCAGGATCCTGTCCAACGGCAGCCCCCATACCTCTTTCAACCATCCCATGCGGACAACCGAAGTTCAACTCCAAACCGTGAGCACCAGTATCCTGGGATTTTTTAACCATTTCATGCCAACTTTTTCTATCGTTATCGGCCATCAAAGAAATAATCATTGCACGATCAGGAAATAGTTTTAAAACTTCTCTGATCTCCTTTAAATTAACCTCTAATGGTCTATCTGAAATAAGTTCAATATTATTAAAACCAACGGCTTTTCTTCCGTTATAATTAAGGGCAGAATATCTGGAAGAAACATTTTTCACCTGAGAGCCAAGCGTTTTCCATACTACCCCACCCCAGCCTGCTTCGAAGGCACGAATCACATTTATTTTTTTATCCGTTGGAGGAGCAGAAGCTAACCAAAAAGGATTGGGCGATTTTATGCCGAGGAAGTTTGATTGTAAATTTGCCATTGTTTTAGTTTTTTTGTTTCTCTACAAAATGAAAGATAGAAAACGGATAACACGGATGCGACTGATTTTCGCCGATTTTATCTGTGAGTATCCGTTTAATCTGTGTTATCTGTGTTCTATTATTTTTTTAAACATTTCCGCTAAACTCCTAAATATTCCAAAATTCCCTTCGCTCCATCTTTACCGGCTTGAACAGCATCTACTACTTCTTTACCTCCATTTACCGAATCGCCACCTGCAAATACACCTTTCAAATTAGTTTCCGTTTTATTATTTATTGAAATTTTCCCACTTTTATTTTGCACAGATGATTTATTAACAAGCTCTTCAAAAGGAATTTGCCCTGCTGCTTTAATAACCATGTCTACATCCATGGTAAATGTTTCACCTGTATCTACAGGCGCTCTTCTGCCTGATGTGTCGGGCTCTCCCAGCTTCATCTTGTTGCAGACAAGTTTTTTCACTTTACCATTTTCACCTATAATTTCTTTTGGACTTGCGAGCCAGATAAAAGAGCAACCATCCAGTTTCGCTAAATCAAGCTCCACTTCTGTACAAGGTTTTTCATTTTCTGTTCTACGATAGATCAGGGTTACATCTTTTGCGCCAAGTCTTTTTGATTGTGTTGCTGCATCTATTGCTGTCATACCCATGCCAATCACTGCAACATTATCACCAACTGCAATTTTTGAAAAATCATTGGTACGAAGCTCGTAAATAAATGAAATAGCGTCAACGACACCATCCAGTTCTTCGCCAGGAATATCCAAGGAACGGGCTATCCCCACGCCTATCCCTAAAAATACCGCATCGTATTTTTGCTGCAGCTCGGCAAGTGTAATGTCTTTGCCTAGTTCTTTTTTATATTGCACATCAATACCACCAATAGAAAGAATAAAATCAACTTCCTCTTTACAAAACTCAGGAGTAACCTTGTAGGCGGCAACACCATAAGTCATTAAGCCTCCGCCTTTTTCTTCTTTTTCAAAAACAGTAACCTCAACTCCTTGAAGCGAAAGAGCATGTGCGCAAGCCAAACCGGCAGGACCAGCACCTATTACAGCAACTTTTTTTCCATTGGAAGGTTTACGTTCAAAAAGTTCCCACTTTCCCTTTATTGCTTTTTCGGCGGAATACCGCTGAAGTTTAGCTATTGATATAGGCTCTTCCCCAAGTAAATTATATACACATGCCCCTTCACATAGTTTTTCGACAGGACAAACTTTCGAACATCCTCCACCCATAATATTTGAAGATAGTATTGTTTTTGCTGAGCCTTTAATATTTCCTGATGAAATTTGTTTAATAAATAATGGCACATCAATACTTGTAGGACATGATTTAGTGCAGGGAGCATCGTAACAATTAATGCACCTGTCGGCTTCAATAGCAGCACCCTCAGCGTGTTCGAATGGTGGATGAACATCAGCAAACTTCAAGGCTAAATCTTCTGTAGATAAACGATTGTTTTGTATAGGCATTTATTTATATTTTATTTACTTAAATTAAATTATTGTTTTGCTTAAATTATATACTCCACAATAGAATTATTATTCTTTAAAACTAATAAATTTAAAGCTGCGCAGAAGAAGATTGAGTAATATCATTTTTAATTAAAACAATGCTTTTAGGAGCAATTACTAATGCCGTTCCCTCAATAACAACTTTTTGATCTTGATTTTTACAAATTGTACTCAATAGTACTTGGTTTCCTTTAGGAAAACCAAGCACTTCGATATGCGCTGTAATTGTTTCATTCAAAAAAACGGGTGCTAAAAATTTCAAATTCTGACTTAAATAAATTGTTCCATTACCAGGCAAATCCTTTGCTATAACTGCCGAAATTAAGCTGCCAACTAAAAAACCATGGGCGATTTTTTGTTTAAAGATGCTGTTTTTTGCATATTCTTCATCCAGATGAATAGGATTATCATCCCCAGAAATTTTAGCAAATAAAATAACTTCTTCTTCTTTAATTTGTTTTGTAAATTGAGCTTTATCTCCAATTTTCAAGGTATTAACTTCAGCCATAGGATTTAATTTTTCCGTTTTTTTTATTATTTACAAAACTAAAGTTCCGTTAATCTACCATAAGTTTCAGGTCTTCTATCTCTGAAAAATTGCCAAGTACCTCTAACTTCCTCAATCATATCAAGATCAAATTCTGCAATTAGTAATTCATCTTTATCTTCTGAAGCGCATGCTATTATTTGTCCACGCGGATTTACAAAATAAGAGTTTCCATAAAATTTGCCTAAGTTCCAAGGTTTTTCTTCACCCACACGATTGATGCATCCCCAAAAATTACCGTTTGCAGCGGCATGCGCAGGCTGCTCTATTTTCCACAAATATTGCGATAAACCGGCAACTGTTGCTGAAGGGTTATATACAATCTCTGCTCCATTAAGTCCCAAAGCTCTTGCTCCATCAGGGAAATGTCTGTCATAACAAATGTAAACACCTACTTTTGCATACTTTGTTTGAAATACCGGATAGCCAAGGTTTCCAGGCTTAAAGAAAAATTTTTCCCAAAAACCGGAAGTTTGAGGAATATGATTTTTTCTGTATTTTCCAAGATAGGTTCCATCTGCATCAATCACTGCCGCTGTATTATACAAAACACCTTCCTGCTCCTTTTCATAAACAGGAACAATAATTACCATGTTGTATTTTTTAGCATAAGTAGCCATCAAATCAGTGGTAGGTCCTGGAACAGATTCCGCAGAAGCATACCATTTTTTATCTTGTCCCGGACAAAAATAAGGGGTATTAAATATTTCCTGAAGACATAAAATCTGAACGCCCTTTTTTCCAGCTTCTTCAATAAATGGAATATGCTTTTGCACCATTGCATCACAAATTTCCTTGATGGTTCCTTCTCCTTCGGTCATTGGAAGGCTCATTTGAATAAGTCCGGATTTGATAATTCTTGACATGTTTTTTTGTTTTAATTAATATAAATTTTTATAGAACACGGATGACACTGATTGAACGAATTTAAACGGATTTTTTATTTATTATATTATCTGTATTTATCGGTTTTATAGGTGTTCTATTTCAGTATAGATTTAGAACACTTATTTAACCAGATTTATTTTTCTTATCATTAGTAAATAATTTCCTTTTAAACAAGGGTTCTTTACCAAAATTTAAAAGTAGTCCTACTTCAATTTCTGTTGCTTTTAGATAATTTATTAATTGTAATTCATGTTCCTCACATAATGACTCGGCTGCTTTTAGCTCAATAATTACAATCTCATTCACAATAATATCTGCAAAATAATCTCCAACTATTTGTTCGTTATAATAAACTTTAATTGGTTTTTGTTTTTCACAATATAATCCACTTGCTTCTAATTCTATAAGCAAGGCTCTTTCATACACTTTCTCAAGAAATCCAAAACCCAGATCATTGTACACTTTATAAAACGATTGAATTATTTTATTTGTAATTTCTTTGTGAAGTAACTCCATCTTTAAACCGTTTTTATCAGTTGTATCTGTGTCATCCGTGTTCTATTTTAAATGATAGAAGAAACTTTATTTCTTTTTATAAACTTCCCATATCCTTTATCAACCAACAATTTATTATTATCCACAGCAAGCTTGCCTCTTAAAATTACAGTTTCGCATTTACCTGTTATTTCCCATCCTTCATAACCAGAATAATCACAATTCATGTGATGGGTATTTACAGAAATGCTATGTTTTTTATCGGGGTCAAAAACAACAATATCGGCATCAGAGCCAACAGCAATGGTGCCTTTTTGTGGATACATTCCAAATATTTTCGCAACGTTAGTGGATGTTACTTCTACAAATTTATTTAAACTTATTTTGTCTTTTTTTACACCTTCAGAAAATAATAATTCCATTCGATGTTCAATAGCGGGGTGTCCATTGGGGATTTTTGAAAAATCATTTTCCCCCATTTTTTTTTGCTCCCACATAAAGGGGCAGTGATCCGTTGCAACAACCTGAACTATCCCCTGATTAATCCCAGCCCATAAAGTTGCCTGGTCTTTTTTTTCTCTAAGAGGAGGACTCATCACCCATTTAGCAGATTCAAAACCTTTGTCGTAAAGGGAAGCGTCCAGCACTAAATATTGAATACATGTTTCAACAAATACTTTTTGATTTCTTTTTGAAGCATCTCTAATATGATTAAGGGCTCCTTCGCAAGTCATGTGAACCACATAAGCAGGCACACCTGTATATTCAGCCATGTCTGAAAATCTTGCCGTAGCTTCTGCTTCAGTAATTTCGGGTTGAGAAATATAATGATACAAGGGAGATGTTTTTCCTTCTGATTTATGTTTTGCAACCAAATAATCGATCATATCGCCATTGGTAGCATGTGTGGTAACCATTCCACCATGCTTTTTCACTTCATTCATCAAACCTACCATTTGTCGGTCGTCAATCATTAACGCACCTTTATAAGCCATAAATGTTTTGAAAGAAGTAATGCCTTCTTTTTCAATCATATCTTTTATTTCAGCTTGTGTACTAGGGTTGAAGTCGGTAACTGCCATGTGAAATGAATAATCACCAACAGCATTTCCGTCAGATCGACCTTTCCACTCATTCAATGCTGCGTACAAAGATTTACCTTGTGTTTGAAGGATGAAATCAATCACCATGGTAGTACCGCCAAAAAGAGCTGCACGTGTTCCCGTTTCATAATTATCACTGGAATAGGTTCCCATGAAAGGCATATCCAGATGTACATGCGGGTCAATACCGCCAGGTATTACTAATTTGTTTTTCGCATCTATAACCTTATCGGCAGTAACAATAAGGTTTTTACCTATTGTAACTATTTTTTCGTTTTCAATATAAATATCTGCAACATAATCATCAGCAGCAGTTATAATCCTTCCGTTTTTAATTAATAATGACATAAATATTTTTTTAAATTAACATGTAGTTCAATAAATTAAAAATCAAATTTACTCAAAATTTTCAGAGCTTCCATATCCTTATTCTATAATTTTTGAAAAAAATTTTTTGAATAGATTTTGCTTATATTTAGATTTGTTAAAAATTATGTCACGAAATAAACACTTGAATTAATTAAAACTCCCAAAAACTCTTTTATAATTTTAAAAAACAGCATGCTTATTATAAAAAAATTGGGGCACAATATATTAAAAGCTTGTGTTAAAAAAATTAGAACAGAAAAAAAAGAATAGTTATTAATATAACAAAACACCATCATGTTTGAATTAGGTACAGGGAAATATGATATCACCGCATTTAAAAAAGGTATTGGTATGATGGGTTATGGTATGCATTTCAATACTGTTGAAGAAATCGAAACTCATCTTTCCGCCAGGGCTTTCGTAATCAAAGATCCTTCGTCATCAAAAAAAATAGTTTTTGTAAACGCTGAAATCTGTTTTATTACTATTTCAATAAAAAGCGGTGTTGTAAAAGAGTTACAAGAAAGGTATCCGCAATTTGGTTACACTACCGATAATGTAATGTTAACAGCCCAGCATACACACAGCGCCCCTGGAGGATATTCACATTATGGCTTTTTTAATCTAAGCATTCCAGGATTTGTTCCAGAAGTATATCAAACAATAGTAAATGGAATAGTGGAAGCAATTGTACAGGCCGAATCATGTATGCAGCCCGCAAACATTTATTTGAATACCGGGGTTTTTGAACCTGATCTGGAAGTTGCTTTTAATCGATCATTAAAAGCATTTAATTCCAATCCCGAAGTTAAGAAAATAGATGCCGATAAAACGCATCTTGCTGTTGACAGGGAAATGACATTATTGAGAATAGATGGAGTGAACGGAGAAAAAATTGGAATGATCAACTGGTTCGGAGTTCATACTACCAATATTTCAAACGATAATACTAAGATCTGTTATGATAACAAAGGTTACGCTTCTGCCTATTTTGAAGAAGATAATATTGCAGCAAGCGAGCAGAAAAATTTCATAGCAATATTTGCTCAAGGGGTTGCCGGTGATATAAGCCCGAATTTTATCTGGGACAAAAAAAAGAAATGGATGCGTGGGAAATTTGAAGATGACTTTGAAAGTGCATGTTTTAATGGAAAACTGCAGTACACAAAAGCAAAAGAAATATACGCATCAGCTACAAAAAATCAGCCTTTAAAAAATGAAATTGATTATGCATTGATGTATGCTGACTTTTCGAATATTAAACCCTACCCAGAATTTACAAATGGGAAAGAGGTACAAACTGGCGCCGCTTGTCTTGGTGTTAGCTTCTTTGAGGGCACTGCCGAAGCTCGGGGCATGAATGATACACTTGGAGCTATTAGTAGATTTTTATCACGTGTTATAAAAAATTATGAATTTGTAAAAGCCGTTTTCCTTTCGGATGAAAAAGGAAAAAAAATTCGTGACAAATATAAAATCCATGGAAAAAAAGATATTCTTTTTGAAACCACAGAACGAAAAGTTTTGGGTACATCAGATATAAAAAATATGATCATCCCTTCCTGGGTAGATAAAGGCATAGAAACTTTTAAAAAGCAATACAGCAATGGTTCTCTAAATAAACCTTGGACACCCGAAGTTTTACCTCTGCAGATTTTTTTAATTGGGGAATTGGCAATTGCTTCTTTTCCTGGAGAAATAACCACGGTTGCAGGTTATCGTTTGAAAGAAACTATTCTTTCCATTTTGAAAAAAAGAGGAATTACAAAAGTGGTACTTTCTTCATACGCAAATGCATACTGCGGTTATGTTACTACTTTTGAAGAATACCAATTTCAGCTTTATGAAGGTGGGCATACCGTTTTTGGGGAATGGACACTGGCTGCTTTTCAAACTAAGTTTAAAGAGTTGGCAGTACAACTTCTTAAAAAGGAGGAAGAACGAATTATTGATAAAAGTGTTGTTCCTATTGAATTTACACAAGAAGAGCTTAATAAAAGAAGTTATTCGGAAGTTTAATCTTTCTCTTCCGCAATTTATTTTATACTGAATATTAATTTACAACTTTTATTTTTACATCGTTATTAGAATAAGATTTATTTGGGCGTTCCCTTTATAAAAAAAAGGGCCGGGCTTTTCGCTTCAATCTTCCCTGCCGCCAATTTGGCGGCAGAGAAGGATTTACGCTACAATCCCTAACGCAGGATTATCAGTAAATTTGAGCCGATAATATATTTATAAACAGACACTAATTAAATGGGGGAATTTTCAAGAGATTATAATTATTACAAAGAGATTTTTAAAGATACTCCCATGCCTTATGCTTTTGTGGATATGGAGCTATTCAACAAAAACAGCGAAGACATCATAAAAAGAACAGGTAATAAAAAAATCAGGATTGCTTCAAAATCGATACGCTGTTTAGATTTGATAAAAAAAATCCTATCTTCCAATTCCATATTTCAAGGTATAATGTGTTATCATCCATTGGAAGCAATTTACCTTAGTGAAAATGGTTTGGACGATTTATTGATTGCTTATCCTATTTTTAATGAACAACATATTTCTGCAATTTGTAAAGAGATCAAAAAAGGAAAAACAATAATTGCAATGGTTGATCTGCCGGAACATGCAGAACAATTGAACCGTATTGCTAAACAAGAAAACTGCACGCTTCCTGTTTGTATGGATATGGATATGTCAACCGATTTCGGCTTTTTACATTTTGGAGTAAGGCGTTCCAAAATAGCAACAACAGAGCAGGCCATAGAATTATTCCATCAGATAAAAAAATTAAAAAACTTGCGTTTGGATGGACTAATGGGCTATGAGGCACAAATAGCAGGAGTTGCAGATTTTACTGACAGCATTTTAAAAAATTTTATAATATATCTTTTGAAAAAAAAATCAGCAAAAAATATTTGTACCTTAAGATCAGAAATAGCAAATGAAATTCAATTGCAAGGGCACAAATTAAAGTTTGTAAATGGTGGAGGAACAGGCAGTATGGAGACAACCATTGCTGAATCATGTATTACTGAAATTACTGTTGGCTCCGGATTTTATTCCCCTGCCCTATTTGATAATTATAAAAAATTTAAACATTTACCGGCTGCCGCATATGCAATTGAAATAACACGCAATCCACAGCCAGGTATTTATACTTGTTACGGTGGTGGATATAATGCCTCTGGCGCTATGGATAAGAATAAAACCCCTAAACCATATTTACCATTTGGGGCCAAATTAATAAAAAATGAAGGTGCAGGAGAAGTACAAACACCTATTATATACAAAGGCGAGGAAAAGCTATCGTTAGGAAACCCTATATTTTTTCGTCACGCAAAAGCCGGTGAACTATGCGAACATTTTAATTCCTTATTTTTTGTATCCAATGGAGAAATTATTGGAGAAGCCAAAACATATCGTGGGGATGGAAAGTGTTTTGTTTGATAAAAAAACTCAAAAAATAAAATTTTTTTATTAAATAAAAAACCATGTAACAACAAATTAATTGATACCTAAAGAGCTATACTAAAAAAAATATTTCTGAATTATTTTAATAAAATTTTTAATAAAAATTACTTTAAAACAACATTTTAATAAATACAAAGTAAAATATACAATGCCATTATTTATTAATAAATTTGTAGAATCTTATTTAAATTTTAAATAATTAATTTTCAATAATAATAACCACCATAAAATATATAAATCATTGAATTTAAAACTAGACATTACTCCAATTAAAAACTGGTTTCCAAATTATGCCAAACCTTTAATAATTGCAGGGCCTTGTAGCGCAGAAAGCGAAGACCAATTATTAAATACGGCAAAACAAATTGCAGCCAATAACCCTAATTGTATATTCAGGGCCGGCATTTGGAAACCAAGAACACGTCCAAATAATTTTGAAGGTATTGGTGACATTGGTTTAAAATGGATGCATACTGTAAAAAAAGAAACAGGATTGCTAACTGCAACAGAGGTAGCAAATGCAGACCATGTAGAAAAATGTTTGGAAAATGGTATTGACATATTATGGGTAGGCGCCCGCACAACGGTGAATCCATTTTCAGTTCAAGAAATAGCAAATGCTTTAAAAGGCGTTGACATACCTGTATTTGTAAAAAACCCTATTTATCCCGACATGCAATTGTGGGCAGGAGCTTTGGAACGCATTAATAACGCGGGTATAACAAAAATTGCAGCCATACATCGCGGATTTCAATCCTATGATAATGGGCCTTTCAGAAACTCTCCTAAATGGGAATTACCTATTGAACTAAAAACGGCTTGCTCCGAATTACCTATAATTTGCGACCCTTCTCATATTGCTGGAACTCCTGGACTCATAACATATATTGCACAAAAAGCGATGGATTTGGATATGGATGGATTAATGATTGAAACTCACATAGATCCATCCACAGCATTGAGTGATGCGCAACAACAAATAAAACCATTTGAATTAAATAACATCCTAAGTAATTTAAAAATTAAGTCGGCTTCTATTACCGATATTCATTTACAAACAAAACTAGATGAATTGCGTGCGAATATTTTTAAATTAGACAATGATTTATTGGAATTGCTGGCTAAACGCATGGCCATTTCTACTAATATTGGTGAATATAAACGAGCTAATAATATTACTGTTTTACAAGTATTGCACTGGAAGAAACTAATTGAAACAAGTATTGAAAACGGCTATCAGCTAGGGCTTCCAAAGAGTTTTGTAACGGCAATTTACGAATTGATTCACGATGAATCTATTCGCAGACAATCTATTACATTACAAGCAGAAATTACAAGTGATATAGTAAAAAAGCTTTAAATAATACCTGTTTAAAACAATAGAGGTCCGAAATTTTCAATTTGAAACTATCTTATTTATTTAAATTCAAATCTTGCCAAACGGTATTTACCAGCTTTTAAAGGAATGAGGCAGCAATAAATTCCACGGTTGATTGCCGGAACTATTAGTTGGCCGCCTCCCACTTTTTTATAGTATTTGGGCAGAAGGGTCACTTTATTTTCTTTGTTGCTAAACATGGCTTTTTTATTGAATGTGCCATCTTCTGACAGGCTAATCAATGCTGCTGTTGATTTTTCAGCTCTACCCATCGGGCGAATGTCTTTAACAGATGCCACTTTTGTAGGATCCAAATTTTTAGGATTGTCGTTATAAATAAAATATATTTTATCCTTAGCTGTAGATAACATATAGGAGCTATAAATGCCGCCATCGTTAACAGTATGCTGATATTTAGGTATATTGGTATACCACTTAATAGAACCGTCTGAATTAATATTAATAGCAATAATATTATTACGCACATAGTGATAGTCCGTGCGACAAGTTGTTGATCCTGTTTTGGGGTCGGTAGTGCACCGCTGGACTGTATAATTGTATGAATTTTCTGCTACAAGTATAGCTCCTCCGTCATCTTTTTGAATAAAATTTTCCAATTTAAAATTTGAAGAAATACCCCTTCCTTTGTTCGCTTTTCTGTCGCTGGTTAGTTCAGCAATAAAACTTTTATCTAATTCTTTGATTCCTTTTGATTCAATTTCTTTTGTTTCTTTATTTATTCTAAGATAAAATATGCCATTAATTTCATCGCGCGACCAGCCTTTTACTTCAATATTATTATAAAAGCCTGCACAAATTAAATATTTCCCATCCTCTTTGTAAGAAACATCTGTAATGTATTTTTTTGGTAGCGAAATTTTATATTCTGTCACCTGTCCTTGATTAGCAGGGCTAATAGCGATAATTTCATAGTAGTAGCCGGCCTCACCTTTTTCTTTGGCTTTCTTTTCAAGTTCAACTGAGGATAACATATAAATATTACCGTCTTTTGAGAGTATATAGTCTTTAACAGAAAAAAACTTATCTTTATAAGGAAGTGCGACTTCTAAATTATTTATTTCATTTAATTTTTCATCAAATATTTTAAAACCAAATTTTTCATTTCCATATTTTTCAAAAGGTGGATTATTTACCATTAATATCTTACTAGAATCTTCAGATTCAATAACTTCAAAAGCCCCTGCATTTCTTCTGCTTTTAGAGGATATTTCTGAAAGTTTTTTCAATTCCCCTGTTAATTTCCCCTCATCACTAATTTCTTGTGCGTAGAATGAATTTAGGTCGGTTTTTCTATTATACATAGATACGCCAACATATGTTTTGTTTGTAAGAACAATAAAATTATTGAAAGTATAATCGTTATCAATAATATTATTCTGACCATTAGATTGTCCAATAAGAGGATATTCATTTTTTACCTGCAAATCATTAAAGGAGTACTTTACTATATTTAATCCTCTTTTTAAACCGGACATATAGCCTAATAAATTATCACCTCTTCTGGTTAATAGTGCCGGTATGCCTTTTAGAGTTAGTGGGTTTTCCTTCCCCCAGAATACCTTAACTTCTTGTGATTGACACGCTGCGTTAATTAAAATTACAAGAAGAGCAATAATTATTTTATTTTTCATAGTTTTGAATAAATATAAATTACATTTACAGCAAAAGTATACTAAAAAATTAATTATGATGAAAAAAATTTTCTTCATTTTTGTTATCTTCATTATTATTGTAATCCCAGTTATTTCGCAGGAGAATGGGTCAACTAAAATTACAATTTTTAAACCGGAGGACAATAAACCTACTAGTGCTGATTTGCCAAGACAACAAGATTTGCATTGTTTGAAATGGAATTATTTCGCGCTTATCCGAGGGGTTTTTTTAATTAATTATGAGTTTCAACTTAAAAAAAAACTTTCAGCAGAAATTGGTTTAGGATTAACATATAGGGATTTAATTTTCGAAGCTACGCACGATTCTTATTTTAATATTTCTAGTTATAAAGCGAAATATAATTTTTGCATAGAAGGAGGCGTTCGTTTTTACCCTAAAGATTTTGATAGCTTTGAAGGAATTTACTTTTCGCCAATGTTTAGTTATAGAAGGTACACATTAACTACTGCTAAAGATTTATATTCGAGTTACCAATTTACAAATACAATCTTCTCTTTTAAACCGGGATACAATTTAGTAGACTTACAGCTACGATTTGGTTATCAATACGAAAGTTTTTGGTATTTGGATTTATTAGGTGACTTTTACGTGGGTGTAGGAATGCGTAATGCTACTGTTAATTATTATGCAGGTGTTCATAATGCAACAACAGGAGGAACAGACTATGTTTCAACTAAAAAACAGTTGCAGTTCCCCCAATTACTATGTGGATTTAAAATTTGTGTTCCCTTTTAATTTTTTTTTCAAATGTTATTTTTTTTAAAAATCATTTCTTTTTCTTTAATTTTTCTCTTTTTTTCTCTTTCGTCAAACGCACAAATTAATAGCGATTTCGATCTTATCAAAAAACACCTGGCATTAGAAAAAACTTCACAAAAGAAAATTAAATTTCAAAAAGTGATTAATCCAATTAAAGCAATTTCGTTTTTATCATTGTTTCTCTATCAAAAAATTATTTCGGAACAAATTTCAGCGGTATGTGAATTTGATATGAGTTGTTCTAATTTTGGAGTAGGTTCAATTAAAGAATTTGGGATTCTTAAAGCTATTTCATTAACAGCCGACCGTTTAACGCGATGCAATGGCCAGGCACAATGTGAAACAGAGAATTATTTGATTAATAACGTAACAGGAAAAGTCATTGATGAGCCTTCGATGTATCATTTTAAAAATTAGCATAAGCATTTGTTTAATATCTCCTATTTGTTTTGCCCAGGGTATAACTTTCGATACCATACAGTTTTATAGGCATTTAAAACAGAATCACCTGTTTAATGAACAATTGATCTTCAATAAAGAGCTGCAGAAAAGGGAAACAAAAAACATTTTGGTTATCGACAGCCTGAAAGTTGATATTGCTGAAATTTATTTTCGGCTAAATCTTGCAGATTCATGTAAAGCTTCGTTATTAAGCGTTTTTGAAAATACTAATATTTCAAAAGCGCAACAACAAAAATATATTGCTTTGTTGATTGTAAACAAAGAATATAAGTTTGCACAAAAATTTATTAGCCTCACAAAAACATTTAATCCAGGCAAGCAATTGTATCAAAAAAACGAAAGTTTATCATTAGCTATTTTAAAAAGAGAATTGAATAAAAATGATAGTCTTTACAATTCACTTTCCATATCTCCCACCTTGTATGAGCTTAAATCACGTTATTTAAATCCCCCCCAATATTCCCCGGCTAAGGCAGGCCTATATTCCGCTTTGGTACCCGGCTTAGGAAAATTATATATTGGCAATAAAAACCAAGCCATAACAGCATTTATTGCCAACATATTGCTGGCCACACAAGCTACAGAATCATATTTAAAATCGGGGCTATCTACACCGCGTTTTATTATTACAGCAAGTTTGTTTAGTATATTTTATACTGGGAATATAGTAGGTAGTATTACAATGGCTAAAAAGAAAAAAAGAGATTATTTTAAACAAATAGATTATGAAATTTTTAATTATTATTCTGCTTATCTTAATAAGCTTTTCAACTAAGGCGCAATATATTGCAGACACCTCTATTACTAAAAAGCTTTTACTCTTAGAGTTTCGTTTTTGGGAAGGAACAACAAATCCAATCAAGTTGGAGGCCTTATTAAACAAAGCAGACATATACAAGGCATTAAACCTTCATGAACAAGCCTTGTTTGAACTAGAAAGGGCAAAAAAGTATTGCATCGATCAAAACGCATTTTCAGCACTCAACTATGAAAAAATGCTTCATTATTTTTTATCCGATAAATATAATGATGCCAGTGATATTTCTATTTCAGTTAATGAATTAGAGCAAATCCATAAAACAAAAGAATATACTACGATAAAACTTTTTTCTCTCAATGAATCCGAAAAATGGGAAAAATGTAAACAAGAACTATTGAATAAATGTTCCATTGACGATAGCACCAATAAAATTAAAATAGAACAATTGCCAACAATATATAATTACGTAAGCCCTGCATACTGTAGTCGCTTATCTTCTTTTATCCCCGGACTAGGCGAAATCAAAGCTGGCTATCCTGTTAAAGGAGTAACCTCCTTGCTGATAAATTCAGGATTACTATTATTTACAGGATATAATTTTTATTATGGTTTTTATTTAACCGGCATCATTTCAGGGGGCTTGCCATTATTAAAATTTTATGGGGGAGGGAAGCGCTTAAGCGAAAGGCTTGCAGAAGAACACAATGAAAAGGAGAAAAAGAAGTTAAAAAATAAATATGATAAACTTATCAAAGAGTTAAGCTTTTAAAATAACTCCTCATCCTTGTTTTTTCATTTTATCTGCTAATTCTAATTGTTTTATACTTTATGGCCTCCCAAAAAAATAGCAGGGCTTAATAGCAGCGTAAATTAATAAATACTCATATGTAAGCAGCCCTAATGACTTAGGTTTTCAACATCGGCAGAATTATGTTTGTGTTTGAAGAGGAAAGCAAAAGCTATTGCAACAATAAAAGCATAAATTGCAAATGATAGCCAAATGGATTGCCAATCTTTCACATCCCCTGCCGTGAAATAGTTGTCGATAATATAACCACTAATAGAACTTCCAAGGACAGCACCAAAACCATTACTCATCATCATAAATAATCCTTGTGCACTAGAACGAATTTTTGAATCTGTAGATGTTTCTATAAACAAGGAACCAGAAATGTTAAAGAAATCAAATGCCATTCCATAAACGATACAGGATAACAAAATCATCCACAACCCTGCCGAAGGGTCGCCAAAGGCAAATAAGCCAAAGCGAAGCACCCATGCGAACATTGAAATTAACATTACTTTTTTAATCCCAAATCGTTTTAAGAAAAATGGAATAGCCAAAATAAATAAAGTTTCAGAAATTTGTGAAATCGACATTATTATTGTCGAATATTTAACAACGAATGAATTCTCATATGCTGGTACTTTAGAAAAATCGGAAAGAAAAGTATCCCCATACATATTTGTTAGTTGCAATGCAGCCCCTAAAAATAGAGAGAACAAGAAAAACAATGCGATTTTATAAGTGCCGAAAAGTTTAAAAGCCTCTAATCCTAGCTTCTCAACCAAAGTAGAGTTTTTAGAAATAAGTTTTTGTGGAGGGCATTTAGGTAAAAAAAATGAATATACCCCCAAAACTATTGCGCCAATTGCCGCAATATAAAACATATTTGCAGATGCTTTATTCCCCGATAAATTGGTAATCCACATTGCAACAATAAATCCAATGGTTCCCCAAACACGAATTGGAGGGAATACTTTAATAACATCAAAATTATTGTTTTTTAAAATAGAATATGCTATTGAATTAGAAAGGGATATGGTAGGCATATAACAAAGCATCGCCATAAATATCACCCAAAAAAAAGTATTGGGATTTTCTACTTGAGGAATATAAAAAAGAAATAAAGCTCCCAATATATGTAAAACTCCATATAATCTTTCTGCATTTACCCATTTGTCGGCAATAATTCCTGTTAGAGCGGGCATAATAATTGAAGAAATTCCCAAAGTAGAAAATATAGCTCCGAAATCGGCACCACTCCACTGTTTAGTGGTAAACCAATAATTTCCAACAGTGATTAACCAGGCGCCCCAGATAAAAAACTGCAAAAAGCTCATTATTGTTAAGCGAATTTTTATGTTCATGGTTTTAAAAATAAAAATGTACAAAAAATGGATAGTACCCTTAAATGTAAAAAGTTGGAAAGTGCTTTATAATTATTTTTTTAAAAAGGCTGCTATTAAAAGCTATGTAAATAAAACAGTAAATCTATTGAATTACATTTAAATATATTTTACAATATAAATTATGATTTTTTTCGATTGTTTAATTCGTCACGAATTCTTGAAGCTTTTTCATAATCCTCTTCATTTAATGCAGATTCAAGCAATTGCTTAAGTTCTTCACTTGATTTTTTTATAAAATCTGTTTCTTCCACTTCTACCATTTCACCAGCATTTAAATTTTCGTTGGACGCTGCAATAGCATCTTCATCTAAAACAATTCCCGCTTGCGATAAAATAAATTCATAGGTATTTATTGGGCAATTAAAACGTACTGCTAGTGCAATAGCATCAGAGGTGCGGGCATCAATCTCCACTTCTTTATTACCATCCCCACAAATTAATTTGGCATAAAATATACCATCCACCAAATTATAAATTATTACTTCGCTTATCCTTATATCAAATCCTTTAGCAAAACTTCTGAATAGATCATGAGTAAGAGGGCGAGTGGGTGTCATTTTCTCCAACTCAATTGCAATTGCCTGCGCCTCGAAACCACCAATTATTATTGGTAGCCTACGCTTCCCTTTCGCTTCACCCAAAACAAGGGCATAAGCTCCAGTTTGTGTTTGGCTGTAGGATAGTCCTACAATTTCTAATTTTACTTTTTTCACTTTAAACTTATTTAAACCTCCTTTCATTTAACAAGGAGGAGGAATGTTATTGGATAATCCGAAAAATTATTATTGTATTTTCATAACCTAATAAACTAAATTTTTAATATGCTATTAAAATTTAATTTTGGTTAGCCTTGAAATTTTTTACTGCTTGAATTAATTTAGGAACCACTTCAAATGCATCGCCAACTATACCATAGTCTGCTGATTTAAAAAATGGGGCGTCTTTATCGGAGTTAATAACAACGATAGTTTTGCTGCCATTAACGCCTGCTAAATGCTGAATAGCCCCAGATATACCAATAGCAAAGTACAAATTGGGTCGAATAGCAACTCCTGTCTGACCAACATGCTCGTGGTGCGGTCGCCAGTTCATATCTGCTACTGGTCGAGAACAAGCTGTTGCTGCGCCAAGCATTGTTGCTAACTCTTCAACCATTCCCCAGTTTTCAGGACCTTTTAATCCGCGACCTGCTGAAACTACAACATCCGCATCACTTAAATTTAATTCCGCAGTATCTTTTTTTACTGCTATTACTTTAATGGTAGAAGTTATATTATCTAAATTAACATTAAAATCAAGCAATTCAGCAGCTTCCCCATCTAATTTTACTGGAAAGGAATTGGGCAAAATGGAAATAATTTTTTTTGATGAGCTGATGTTATACAATGCTGTTGCTTTACCAGAAAATACATTTTTTAATACAGAAAAGGATTCTCCCGATATAATAGGATTATCGACTGCTCCGGCAACAATGCCAGCTTTAAATTTTGCGGCTATTCGAGGGGCTACTTCTTTACCAGTAAAATCATGAGAAAAAACAATAACAGTTGAATTTTCAGCAGCAGCAACTTGGGCTATTGCTTCTGTTAAATAAATCCCATCAAAATTTGATAGTTTTTCATTATTTAATTTTAAAACCTTATTAGCACCAGCCTTTCCTAAATCTGAAAAGTCTCCATCACCAATAACTATAGCAATTACTTTAGTATTGAGCTGTGCAGCTATCCGAGCTCCATAATTTACTGCTTCTAAAGAAGATTTTTTTATCTTGCCTTTTCCTATTTCTGTATAGACTAATACTGACATATGATTAATTTTTTAGAATATTTATTTTTATAATTATTGTTTTTCTATTTTATAAGGTCACAAAATAAAAAAAAATCTTTTAAAACTATTTTTTTTAACGATAAAAGCTTAAAAATAAACTATTTAGCTTTTATCATTGGATACCCTTTGTTAAATATTAATATAAAGCGCTGTTTTATTCAAAAATTAATATCGGAATATATAAACTACTAAATTGCTTTCGCTTCTGTATGCAATAATTCTATTAATTTTTCTGGGCTACTAGCATCAATATATTTACAATCGGTACGCCCAGAATTTAGTTTATAATTAGTTATTATTGTTAGTTTTTCAGATGAAACAGGAGCAATAACAATTAATGGTTTTGAACGTGCTGCCATAATACCACGCATGTTTGGTATGCGAGCTACTGCCATACCCTTATTTGCAGATAATACTAAAGGCAAACCACACTCCACCACTTCGGTACCACCATCAATATCGTGCTCAAGTGTTGCTAAAGAACCAGCTATATCCAATTTAGTTACCATAGAAATATATGGCAAACTTAATAATTCGGCCAACATACCCCCAACCATTGAACTATTAAAACTAATCGTTTCCTTACCCGCCATAATCAAATCAAAGCCCTTATCCTTAGCATAGGCAGCAATTTGCTCCGCAACAGCAAAAGCGTCGTTGGGCTCCACATCTATCCTTACAGCATCATCGGCTCCTATAGCTAATCCTTTACGTATAGTAGCATCGCTATCTGCAGCTCCAACATGAATGATGGTAACGTTACCTCCAAGCGTTTCTTTTAATTCTAAGGCACGAACAAGCGCATACCATTCATCATATGGGTTAATTATAAACTGAACTCCTGCCGAATTTAAGACAGTATCATTATTTGTAAAAGTTATTTTAGTAGTTGTGTCAGGGACATTGCTTATGCAAACTAATATTTTCATTTCCAGTTTTTTTTAGCATTAATATAAATGCAAATTTAACAATTGTTAGCAAATAAAAAAAAGATTTTTATTAAAAGGACAATCTCTAAAAAAAATTCGTGTTTAAATAAAAACAAAACGGTCATTTAACGAGCGGCTATGAGATGTGGCCGCTTTCGTAAAAATAATTTTCAATTTACAAGTGGCAAAAACTAATAAGAAAAATTCTGCCGCTGTGAAAGGTTTTTGCCACGACCTGTTTTCATTGTGAACCGAAATGATGGAGCTGGCTGTTAACGGCCATTTAGCATATTTAATGTTATAGGCTGGCGTTTCTTTCTTTTTTCGTCTTTAAGTTCTTATCTGGGGAAGCAATATGCTCTTTTTCGGAAAGTTGCAAAACGCCCTTTTTATCCCGGCTTAGTGCCAATCGTTCAAACAAAGAAGAATCTATTTGCCTTTCCAATTCTCGTTTCGACCAGTTTTCATTGACGGCTTGTTTTTCATAAAACTTGCGGGCTAATCCGTCCGAAATACCTAATAATTCTATCAAGTGGCTCCAACTTAATTTGGCATACACTGTCTGCCATTTTGGATAAGCCACATAAAATCTCCGCATATCCAATACATTCCGTCTGCCGAATCCTTTGCCGTAGCGAAGTTTTAAATCCTTTGCAAGCTTTGTCAATAGCTAACTTCCATACTCTGCGCGTTCTTGCCCGTGTTGTTCAAATTCTACTATGTGTCTGCCAATTTCCCTTTAGCCTTAACTAATTCAGTGTTTATTGTTTTAAAAGCATTCTGCCTTGCCGTTTCAATGGTTTGACCAATATTGGCTAGTAGTTCGTTATATTTATTTTTACTTGGTTTCATTTGATGGCATTAAATTTACTTAGTGTAAAATGATTTGGCTTTGCCCTTGTTCGTGAAATAACACCCACAAGGGCGAAAAATTACTTATCTCAAAATGATTTGGCTGCTAACTTGTTGGTGGAATAACACCAACAAGGGCGAAAATTCTTTTAAAATTATGTATAAGATCATTACCTTTTTTTGTTCCTTATCGCTCGATGAGCGTTGCGTCCAGCTACGATTAATTTAACCGGCATCTTGCCGCAATACGCAAATTTGAAAAAGCTTTATAGCAATACGGAGCTTTTTTTATTAAAAAAGGGTTACCTTTGTAAAAAAATAAAAACTATGAACACATCAGCGATCAGGCAAAAATTGTATGAATATATCAAAGTAGCGGATGACAAAAAAGTGAAGGCTATCTACACAATAATTGAAAGTGAGGTTAATGAATTATATGAATGGTGGAATGATAGAGATTTGATGGCTGAACTCGATTGCCGTTCTGCTGATTTAAAAAGTGGAAAAGACAAAGGATATCCTTGGGAAGAAGTAAAAAAAGAACTATTGAATAGCCGAAAAACATCAACCCGGAATGGAGTATAAGATAATACTTTCGTCCGCAGCCATAAAAGAATTACAAGAATCATATCAATGGTATGAAGGTCGTTCTGAGGGTTTGGGTGTACGGTTTGTTGAACTCATTGATAAAGCTATCAAATTAATCTTACTGAACCCTGAGGGGTATCCCAATAAGAGGGGTTCATACAGGTAAATTGTACTCAATAAATTTCCTTACTTAATTATTTATGAGTTTGTAAAAAAGAAGCATCTCGTTTATATACTACACGTTTTCCAGACGAAACGAAGTCCATCGCTTAAATATAAGCGGAAATAAAATTTCAAATCGTTAACTCGATTAATCGTTGCGTCCCGCTACGCTCATATTAACAAGGTTCTCTGTCCTGTTTTTTCTATTTGTCATTTGCCCATTTTTATTTCAAATTTAGTTTGCATTTTTTACATAACGGCAAGATGCCGGTTAAATTAAGCGTAGCGGGCCGCTACGATTAACGGGGGCGAAAAAATATATTATAATAAGTAGCGTTTGTTTTTGTCATAATTTTTGATTTCTATTTTGTCATCTCCTTTTATTTCATTAATCAAGTTACAACAATCAAAAAAAGTATTCGATGGAATTTCATTACCCATAAATATCGCCTTAATAGTGATTTTTGGAAAAGGAAATTTATTTGATGAGTATATTTCGTTATGATATACATTGTTCCAATCATTAGGGCATTTACCATTAATTGGTAATTCTTGATACCCAACTACTTTAAAATTATGATTTATATCTTTCTTTGGTGAGAGCGAACCCAATTTATTAGCTATATCTATTATTGAAAACAACCGTACTTCATTTTCTTTTATATACTTTTCTTCTTTAAAAAAGGAGCAAATAAAATAAGTGATCTCTTCAAAATTGTGAATCTGAATTTTTTCTCTTTCAACAAAGGCAGAATTTCTCTGCTTAAGTTCATCTAGTAATTGTAATTTTTTTACTTCATATTGCATTTTTCCCAACATAAAATTTTGACAGTTATTTAAATTCTCAAAATCAATTTCTACTCTTAAACAGACTCCTTGGTGATTTCTTCCATAGTTACACCAAAAAAAACCTAACTCATCCGAATAAATATCCGGGTAAATATCCTCAATTAGCGAAAGTGAAAAAAAATTCTTTTTAAATTCATCTTCGTTAAAATTGGACAGATTTTTTTCAATTAGATCGTAGGCATATTTAAACTCCAACTTATCGCTTAGGTGATTGAAATCGTATAATCTAAATGTTCCCGATTTTAAAATATTAACTAAGCCATGAATACTTGTAAAATGTAAAAAATGCTTTTTCCCTTTATATTCTAAAAAAGAATTTGTTAAAGCTTTTGTCGTATTAGCAAAGTTTAAAGTAATGCCGCTAATCGGGTCTGTCTCTTCGTTAAACAATTCTCCACAATTAATTATTGTTAATTTTGGAAATAATGGTTTAAATACTTCTTTAAAATATTTTTCTGCTATTATTTCTCTTTTAGTAAATCTGTCATCGTTTTCATTTCCCATATTTTTTTCCCTTTTAACTTGTTTTTCCTAAAAAATCAGCCCATCCTTTCCAGTCAGATTTATAAACTCTTTCCAACCTTTTAGGCATATCTTTTGGGAAAGATATTGATTTAGTAATTTTTCTCCATTCTGAAACAGATTTAACACCCATTTTATTGGCATAAATTTTTGCTTCATAAAACGAAACGTAACATTTCAATTGATCAGCAACTCTCCCTGTACCTAAAAACTCCCCCCAACTAATCCACCCCTTTTTTTTATACGTTGTTTGAGGAGAAATAGGAATATCGGGAGGTTTTTGATTCATTTTCCAATGTTTGTACCAATCAGCTTGAGACTTCAATTTTAATGATTGAGCTATTTTTGATAGCTCACCCAATGATTTATATTCTCTAAATCTTGAAGAGACGTTATTTGTTCCGAAAATTTCTGAAATGCTCCTAAATTCCCCTTTGTATCCTTTAAATAAATCTGATGGTATATCCTCTGGTTTCTTACCTGATTTAATATAATGCCTCCATTCAGAAATTGAATTTATTTTTAAGTCGCGAATAAATTTTTTAGCGTCTTCAAATGGTCTATATTTTTTTAGATGGTCAGCAATTCTTCCTGTTCCTAAAAAATCCCCCAAAGAAGTAAATTCTTTCTTATAATACCTTCTAAATTCAGTAGGAACATCATTTGATTTTTTTCCTGATTTGCAAAATTTCATCCATTCGCTTTGGGATTTTATTCCTAGGCTTCTAACATAATCTCGAGTTTCAGTGTAACTTTTATATTTTTTATTCTGATTTGCTATTATACCTGAACCTAAAAAATCGCCCCAACCATTCCATTTATCTATATAAGCATACCTTGGTGCTTTAGGATATTTATTAGGAAGCTGTCCCGTATTACAATATTTTGACCACTCCGAACTACTTTTTAGCTTTAAAGAATGAGCAAAAAATTTCGCATCTTCGAATGAGGTAAATTCTTTGTATTGGTCAGCTACTCTTCCTGTTCCTAGAAAATCCCCCATAGAAAGCCAACCATCTTTTAAATAAACCCTATTAGGCTGAGTAGGGATATCAAGTGGACGTTTATTTATCTTGCAAAAGTTTTTAAATTCTTCTCCTGATTTTAACTTTAATGCTCGCACAAACTCCCTCGCCTCCTCAAACGGCATCCAAGTCAACTTCGCTAATTTATTCCATGTTGTTAATTGAATAGAATTTATCAATTCTTTTTCATCAATTAAACCCGCTAACCGTTCATCAATTTCAAATTGTATTGGGCAATCTTTTTTATTTACTTTTTTTCCTTTGCTTATATCTCTAAAGTATTCAATGATGCGTTCATCGTTGGAAGCCAAAGCACTTAATACATTCAGCACTTCATTAAACTCTTCACTTTCAATAACGGCTTCCGCAGTTTTTGATTTTGTAAAAACAGGTAATATCACATAACCATATTCTTTGTTTTTTGTTTTACGCAATGCCCTGCCTACCGCTTGTACAATATCAATGGTGCTTTTACGAGGGTCGGCAAATAAAACACAATCAATATTAGGTACATCTACACCTTCGGTTAAACATTTTGCATTGGTAATAATTGCTTTTTTAGAATTTGAAAATTCAGTTACAATCTTACTTCTGATGGTAGTAGGCATTGCACCTGATACATGAAATGAATCAACTTTAGAAAATTTAGGGTATGCTTTGCTAAATACAGACTGGCTCTCTTCAAAAGATTTTGATTTTGCAATACTGGAATGAAATGTTACGGCATGATGTATTGGATATTGATCCATTGCTTTACGCAAGGCAATTAATGAAGCTAAGGTACGAGCTTCTGTTTCTTTATTCCATTCCTTTCCAAGAGGTTTAACAAAAGCGTTTTTTTGAATCACCTGTTTTACTTCTTCATCCGAAATAAATAAAGTAATAATTTTATAATCGGATAATATTCCAATTTCAATCGCTTCCTTAAACGACATGGTAGCAAATGTTTCGCCATACATTTCTACATCATCCATACTCAAAATTGTATCTGATGAACCTGCATATCGCCTTTCGGTGGCAGTCATAAATATACGTCTGGCAATGGAAATATTTTTATCGAAAAGTAAATAACTAAACAGTTTATCTTTTGCTCCTACTGTTTTATGAGCTTCATCAAGTATTCCTAAATCAAATTTAAAATTTGCCGTGTGTGAAGCTTCGGCAATAGTTTTACCACTTTGGTAAGTAGTGAAAATGATTGTCTTTTTGTTCTTGTTTTTTTTGAGCCAATCAACAATTATTTTTTTATCTGTAACACAGGGAATGCCTATATCTTGTATATGTATAGCAATGTCATCATTTTTTCCAATGCCTTCATCGCTGCATACACATAACCATTCTACTTTTTCATTATTAGCAACGGTTTCCCTTAAGTAAACTTCGAGTGTTTGTTTTACAAGTGAAAGGCTCGGTACAGCAACAATAATGCTTTTGGAATTTAATGCTTTTGTAATCCAATAACCTGTTAAACTTTTTCCGGCACCACAAGGGAAAACTAATTTTCCTCTGTGGTTTTTGTCTGCAATAAAATATTTTTTAGCTTCCGCCAAAGCTCTTTTCTGGTGTGGCTTTGGGGTATATGGAACAATTGGTTTTTCTTTTCCTTTTAGTTTATTTCGGAGCCAATCAAAAAATGTTTTATCTAATTTATTCCATTCATCAGAATTACAAAATCCAATATTCTTTTTCCCTTTGTATAATTCGGCATATTCATCTACTGTTGTGCATACCAAACAATAAGAAATATTTTCAGCTATACCGGTACTTAATGAAATAAAAGTAGAAATTTTTCGGTGTGAAAGGCGTTGGTCTTCGTCTTGAAGGTATTTACATTGTATAGCCCAAAACTCTCCTTCATTGGTTTCTGCAATTAAATCAATCCCTTGGTCGTTTAAAGGAAGATTTAATTTTTTAAGAACAGATGCAGGAACTTCTTTTTGTAGCCATACTGTTTTGAGTTTAGATTTGTATATGGGATTATAGCTTAGGTAGTATTTCGTAAGTTCTTCAAACGCATTTCCTTTTTCAAGTTTTGTTTTGCTATGAAGAACTTCCTTGAAATCAGCCCAAGAATTAACAGAAGATATAATGCGTTTTAAGTACATAGGCAAATTTAAGTAAATTATAAGAAAGAAAAATATTCTCGTAAAGTTCTCAATATTCTCATTTAAAACAAAGTACTTGCGGGTAGTAGATTTGGCTCTTTTGATTTCGCCCTGTGTGTCGGATTGTGCGGTAGGAGCGAAAGCAAATGTGACAAATGTGGGCTGGCAAAAATTGAATTAAAAAAAGTACGGTAAAAAAATAAGAAATACGGAAGCTTTGGCTTGTCGGGTGGGCAAAAAGTCCTTAGTTTGCATTAGTTATATTGTGATATTTTTGATTATCAAAGGTGTTATTTTTTTTCGTTTTATGCTTACCATTAACAAACATATAGTAACAATATCCCTATCTTTTTGGGTACTTAGCGAATAAATAAAATAATTGCAAAAAATATATAAATAGGTATATATTATATTTTTAAGCCCTAATTTTTTCTTAATGTTTTAATAGAATATACTTTTTAAAAATGTCTAATAGAATTATCCAATGGAATGGTTAAATTTGCATCCAAAATTTTATTCTATACTACATACATAACAAATGAAAAAAATATTTATACTTTTTATTTTTACAACTATAACCACAGCTTCAATTGCAGACGAAGGCATGTGGCTGCCAATGTTGCTTAAAAACAATTATGAGCAGATGCAGAAAATGGGACTAAAGCTAACACCTGAGCAGCTTTATGATGTTAATAATTCTAGTTTAAAAGATGCTATAGTTTGGTTTAATGGATCCTGTACCTCCGAAATTATTTCGGACCAGGGCTTATTACTTACTAACCACCACTGCGGATATGATGCAATTGCCAAGCATAGCACCGCTGATAATAACATATTAGACAATGGCTTTTGGGCAAAATCTTTTTCCGAAGAAAAACAAAACCCCGGTATGTGGGCATCCGTTTTAGTTCGAATGGAAGATGTTTCTGAAAGAATAAACAATTCAATTAAGGGCCTTGATGGTAAAGACAGGGATATAAAAAAATCTGAAATTTTTAAATCAATTGAAGATGAGGCAAAAAAAGATAATCATTTCGAGGCAAAAGTAAAATCTTTTTTCAAAGACAATGCTTTTTATTTATTTGTTTTCGAGAAATTTACGGATATCCGTTTAGTTGCAGCGCCCCCTCAATCTATTGGTAAATTTGGCGGTGATACTGATAACTGGATGTGGCCAAGGCATACTGCTGACTTTTCGATATTTCGTATTTATGCAAATAAAAACAATGCTCCTTCTGCTTATTCTAAAGAAAATGTGCCTTACAAGCCCAAGCAATTTTTAAATATTTCAACAAAAGGTCTAAAAGATGGCGACTTCACAATGGTTTACGGCTTTCCGGGCCGAACCAATAGATATGAAAATTCATTCGGGATAAAACTAAGTACCGAAATAGTAAGTCCTGCTATTGTAGCATTGCGCTATATTCGACTATCGGAATGGAAAAGAGAAATGGATAAAAGCGATAGTGTAAGACTATTACTCTCATCTAACTATGCCCGAGTATCAAATTATTGGAAATACTATATAGGTCAGATAGAACAACTTAAACGATTAAAAGTTTATGAAGAAAAAGTGGGCATGCAGCAGCAATTTACGGAGTGGGCAAAAACAAAACCCGAATACGCAACTATTTTACCAAATTATGAAAAAGCTTATGCTAACTATAATCAATACGCATTACATTCTACCTATATAAACGAAGGAATAATGGGGTCAGCCATAATTTCTAGAGCAATGAAATACATATCCCTTGAAAACATATTAAAATCAGAAAATCAAAATGCAGAAGAATTAAAAAAAAATATTGATGCCCTAAAGGAGGGGGCCATTGAATTTTATAAATCCTTTAACGTGGTGGCTGATGAAAAAATTTTAGCTGCTGTAACGCAGATGTACTTTGAAAACATCCCTGTTAAACAGCATCCCGCATTTATGAAAATAATATTAAAAAAATACAAGAAAAAAAACAATCAAAAAACATTTGAAAATTTTGCTAATGAAATATTCGAAAATAGCTTTATAGCCTCAAAGGAGAAAACAAATGAGTTTTTTGAAAAAGTAAGTTTAAAAAAATTAAGAAATGATCCCGCCTTCGCATTTGCAAAAGCTTTTTATACAAATTACACGCAATATATCTTACCTCATATAGAAAAGTTTGATTCAATAAATACTTATGAGGGCCACAAATATGTAAAAGCTCTTATTGAAATGAATCCTACTAAGAAATTTTATCCTGATGCCAATAGCACCTTGCGTTTAACGTATGGAAATATAAAATCTTATTCACCAAAGGATGGAGTTGATTTTAAACATTATACTACCATGGCAGGTGTTATGGAAAAAGAAAATCCTGCTGAATTTGAATTTAAAGTCCCTGCTAAATTAAAAGATTTATATATAAAAAAAGATTTCGGAAATTATGCCGATAAAAATGGAGAAATGAATGTTGCATTTATTAGTGATAACGATATTACTGGAGGAAATTCGGGCAGCCCAGTAATTAATGGTAATGGCGAATTAGTAGGACTAGCATTTGATGGGAACTGGGAAGCTATGAGTGGAGATATTTATTTTGACAGCAAATATAAACGCACTATTTCCTGCGATATTCGGTATGTATTATTTCTAATTGATAAATATGGTGGTGCTCAAAATTTGATTAAAGAAATGAATATTATTAATTAATATTATTCATCTAGAAACATCTGACTTATCTATTTTAAATAGAATTTCTCTACTTTGAAATTGATTCGAACCTTATTGCTTGAAAAAAACATATAATTTACAACTATTAAAAAAACAATAAGACATTAATAAAAATTACAATAAAATTTTTATTACTAAATTATATTTTTGTTGAACCATTTTTTAAAACAATACCTTCAAATACCGTGAAAAGAACTAAAGTAAAAGAGCTGTTACAATCAACAGCCTATGGATCCGAAATAAACCTAAAAGGCTGGGTACGCACCTTTCGTAACAACCAATTTATTGCCATAAATGATGGCTCAACAATAAATAACATTCAAGCTGTTATAGATTTCCAAAATACAGATGAGTCCCTATTGAAAAGAATTACAACAGGTTCTGCAATTAACATTACTGGTAATTTAATAGAATCATTAGGTAAAGGGCAAAAGGTAGAAATAAAAGTAAAACATCTCGAAATACTAGGGGATAGTGATGCTGATAAATTTCCGCTTCAACCTAAAAAACACAGCTTAGAATTCTTAAGGGAAATTGCACACCTGCGCTTTCGAACCAATACATTTAATGCAATTTTTAAAGTACGTCACAGCTTGGCATTTGCTATCCATCAATTTTTTAATGACCGTGGATTTATTTATTTACATACTCCTATTATTACCGCTTCTGATGCTGAAGGTGCAGGAGAAATGTTTCGCGTTACAGCGTTAGATTTTGATAAGCCTCCTCGAGGGGAGGATGGTAAGGTAGACTTTAAGCAAGATTTTTTTGGTAAATCTACAAACCTTACTGTTTCTGGACAGTTAGAGGCTGAACTGGCAGCAATGGCAATGGGTGAAGTTTATACTTTTGGACCAACCTTTCGCGCCGAAAACTCAAATACAACGCGCCATTTAGCTGAATTTTGGATGGTAGAGCCTGAAGTAGCTTTCGCCGATTTAAATGATAACGCAGCATTGGCAGAGGACTTATTAAAGTATGTAATTAAATACTCCCTGGATAATTGCCAGGACGAATTAGAATTTTTAAAAAATCGCTTGTTAGAAGAAGAAAAATCAAAGCCTCTGGATGAACGTTCGGAATTAGACTTAATAGCAAAGTTGCATTTTTGTTCCACTACTGACTTTATCCGTTTAACTTATACCGAAGCCATAGAAATATTAAAAAACTCAACGCCAAATAAAAAGAAAAAATTTAAATATCTGATAGAAAATTGGGGTGCTGATTTACAAAGTGAACATGAGCGATACCTCGTGGAAAAACATTTTAAAAAACCTGTTATTTTAACCGATTACCCAAAGGATATTAAATCATTTTATATGCGATTGAATGATGACGATAAAACTGTGCGGGCCATGGATATTTTGTTTCCTGGAATAGGCGAAATAATAGGCGGCTCACAAAGAGAAGAACGACTAGCGTTTCTAGAGAAAAGAATGAAAGAAATGAATATCCCTATGGATGAATTATACTGGTATTTGGAAACTAGAAAATTTGGTACTGCTCCCCATGCCGGATTTGGATTAGGTTTCGAACGTCTGGTTTTATTTGTTACCGGAATGACCAACATTCGCGACGTAATACCATTCCCTAGAGCACCTAAAACAGCAGAGTTTTAAAAAAAATATTATACTTAAATAAAACAAATAACAATACACATGATACATAAGAGTTAAGAAGATAAATGAAAAAAACAAAAAATAGTTTGGCTTTAACTAACTCTGCTCTATCAACTTCTCAAAAAGCAAAAAGCAGCCTAGATGATTCGGATTCCCGTCTCTTAGAAAAACTAAAGCTCGGTGATAAAAAAACTTTGGCACGCTGTATTACAATTGTTGAAAATGAACTCGATGGTTATTTAGATTTATTGAAAACGCTGAGTTTTTCAAAAAAAACCCCTGTTATTGGCATTACAGGCCCTCCTGGCGCCGGCAAAAGCACCTTAATAAACGGCATCATAAAAAAACTTTCATCCCAAGGTAAATCTATTGGCATTATTGCAATTGACCCTACATCTGCTTTTAATTATGGCTCTTTATTAGGCGACAGGCTGCGAATGGCTGAACACTTTACAGATGAAAATGTTTTTATTCGCTCCCTTGCTACCAGAGGATCATTAGGAGGGCTGTCTGCCACAATTATTGAAGTAGTAGATGTAATGCGTGCATTTACTTTTGACTATATTTTTGTGGAAACAGTAGGTGTTGGACAAAGTGAAATAGAAATTGTTGGATTAGCTGATACTACCATATTAGTTTTAGTTCCTGAAGCTGGTGATGAGATCCAAAATATAAAATCAGGAATAATGGAAATAGCAGATATTTTTATTGTTAACAAATCTGATAGGCCCGGAGCTTCCATTTTTATGAACAATTTAATTCAATCACTGCACGCTAAACCAAAAAGCGAATGGAATATCCCTGTTATTAAAACCATTGCTTTAAAATCTGAAGGCCTGGACGAATTGATCGAAGTTATCAATAAACATCAATTGACAAATTTAAGTAACAAACAACAATACCTCTTAACTGAAAAAGCTTACCATTTAATACAGAAAGATAAAATGAAGAATATCTCAAAAAAAATATTAGCAAAACAATTAGATTTGGAATTTAAAAAAACGAATTTTAATTTGTATCGCTTTGTGGAATCTTTTTTACAAAAAAATAATGTTACAGTTTAGGTCTAATTCCTTAAATTATTTTTTTATTTTAAAAAGTAATAAAACTAACAGATTTAGCAAAAATTATAATCTGAAAGGCGCGTAAGCCAGAAAAGGTAGCGGGGCTGTGTCAGCCTGTGCGTGAGCCGATGACCTTTTCTTGAATTTTTTGTTACTTTTTGTTTCAAGACAAAAAGTAAAATGCTTAAAAGGACTAAGAATTCTATATCTTAGACGAAGGTAATTGGGTGCAAAGCCCTGTTATTAGACTACCTAAATAGTAACAAAATAATTAATAAAAAAAAGCGAATAATTATAAATTAAATTTACAATTTAAAATAATGAATGTACATTTTATCGCTGTAGGAGGAAGTGCCATGCATAATATTGCAATTGCTATGCACAAAAAAAAATTTATCGTTACCGGATCAGACGATGAAATACTGGAACCTTCAAAAAGTCGTTTAGCAAAATTTAATTTATTACCCACCACCGAAGGCTGGGATATAAATAAAATCCACAGTGCATTAGATGCTGTTATTCTTGGGATGCATGCAAGAGTTGATAACCCCGAATTATTAAGAGCACAAGAATTAGGGTTAAAAATATATTCCTACCCTGAATATATTTACGAACAAACAAAAGACAAAACTAGAATTGTAATTGGGGGCAGTCATGGGAAAACAAGTATTACTGCAATGATTTTACATGTCCTTAATTTCCATAAAATAGATTGCGATTATTTGGTAGGCGCCCAGCTGGAAGGGTTTGACACCATGGCAAAATTAACCAAAGAGGCCACAATTGCTATTATTGAAGGGGATGAATATTTATCTTCCCCTATCGACCGAAGACCTAAATTTCACTTATACAAACCAACTATAGCCGTTTTAAGCGGTATCGCATGGGATCATATTAATGTATTTCCAACATTTGATAATTATGTGGAACAATTCAAAATATTTGTTGATCTAATTGAACCAAACGGAAGTATTATTTACTGTGAATTAGATGAGCAAGTAAAAAAAATAAGCGAAAAAGCACGTGGCGATATTCAGAAATACCCTTATACAATTCCAGAACATCAAATTAAAAATGGCCTAACAACAATTAATAATTTAAAATCAAAAAATGATGCTTACCCGCTTTTAATATTTGGAGAACATAACCTAATGAACTTGAACGCTGCCCGATTAGTTTGCAATAAAATTAATTTGAATGACGAACAGTTTTACGAAGCTATTAAATCATTTTCAGGCGCCGCTAAACGCTTAGAAATTATAAAAAAAAATGATGTAACTGCTATATACAAAGACTTTGCCCATTCCCCATCAAAATTAAAAGCTACCACTCAAGCCCTAAAAAAACAATTCCCTAACCGAAAACTTATTGCCTGCATGGAGTTGCATACTTTTAGCAGTTTAAATGAAACATTTTTAAAAGAATACAATAATTCAATGGCACTAGCCGATGAAGCGTTCGTTTATTTCAACCCGCATACCATTGAGCATAAAAAATTAAAACAAATCACCAAAGAACAGGTAAAACTAGCTTTTGGTAGCGACAATATAAAAGTATATACCGACTCTAAAATAATGTTAGAGGATCTACTTAAAATAAATTTTGAAACTAAAAATTTATTAATGATGAGTTCAGGAAACTTTGATGGTATTGACTTTAAAGAATTAGTTAAAAAAATTATTTATTAAGTGTTTTTAAAATACCAACATTTTTTCGGCACCATTAACACAAAAAAAAAGCTAATTGAAAAAAAATTCAATTAGCTTTTTTCTTATTTAATAACAGCAATAGTTTTAAACTTCTTTGCCAACCATTTTGGGTCAACAACATTTTATAGGGAGCAAGGCAATTTTTTTTTATTTTGCGAATAAAAAATGTCATTAGATAAGGAAGCCTTAAAGCTGTTTTTTCCAAAAGAATTATTAGAACATTTTGAG
>Ga0114966_10000386_pt1 | contig 43043 bp, 32 predicted proteins | sample M_130207_XF_Meta_FD_87029 | JGI IMG/M metagenome (GOLD analysis project Ga0114966, IMG submission 87029) | Freshwater microbial communities from Lake Montjoie, Canada to study carbon cycling - M_130207_XF_MetaG | ecosystem: Environmental > Aquatic > Freshwater > Lake | place: Lake Montjoie... | reverse complement strand
TTTCAAATTCTTTTTTAATATTTTAAATGAGCAATCAAATGTATTAAATTATTTGTTGAATGATAAAAAAGCGGAGTGAAAAATTTGGCTTTTTTTATTTTGCCCTGCGGGTCGGCTTGTGTGGCCGGGGCAAAAGCAAATGTGCCAAATGTGAGTGGCAAAAAATGAATTTTTAAAAGCGCGGCAGGAAAAAATAAAAAAAACAGAAGCGTTGGGCTGTCGTGTCGAAAAAAATTCTGCCCCTTGGTCAATATTTATTGCTGCCCGTTTGATAGTCTGCCAGTTAGTTTGTGAGTGTTCTGTTTTTTTTATTACGCTTGCACCCAACATCTCGCTAAACTTAGCCATAGCGTTTACTTTCTATTTTCGTATTTGCATACGCCATATCCATGGTATTTATTTCGGAATTAGCGGAAAAGTGTAAACAGTATTGAAAAACTAAATTTATCTTTAATTACAAATGAATTTCTAAATATTTTTTTAAATTAAATTTATGCTATTTGTAAATTTCTCAATATCAATTTTAATATTTTCGCTTTTTTCAATTGCTTTAATAAAGGCGCTTCCAATGATAGCACCATTTGCAAACTGACAGGCTTTAGAAAAAGTATCTTTATTAGAAATTCCAAAACCAATAATAATAGGATTTTTTAATTTCATGGATTTTATTCTTTGAAAATAATTTTCTTGTTCAATATTAATTTCCTTGTTTCCACCAGTAGTACTGGAAGAAGATACCATATATATAAAACCATTGGAATGCTCATCTATTAATCTAATACGTTTTTCTGATGTTTGCGGGCAAATGAGAAAAATATTTTTCAAATTATATTTATCGAAAATAATTTTGTAAGAATCTAAATATTCCATCATAGGTAAGTCAGGTAAAATAAGACCATCAATTCCTAATTCAGAAGCATTACTACAAAATTTTTCAATGCCATATTGCAAAATAGGATTTAAATAGCCCATTAACACGAAAGGAGTTGCCGAAGTTTTTATTTTGGAATTTGATAATTGTTTGAAGAGTAAATTAATGCTCATTCCATTGTTAATTGCTATTTCACTGCTTCTTTGAATAATAGGTCCATCAGCAAGGGGGTCGGAGAAAGGCATACCAATTTCAATCAAATCGACATTGTTATTTTCCAATTCATTGATAATTAAATTAGTATCGTCTAATTTAGGAAAACCGGCAGTGAAGTATATAGAAAGTATATTTTTATTTTTATTTTGAAAAAGTTTATTGATTCTATTGTCCATTTTTAAGAATTTGAAAGAATAGATTTTTAATATTTATTATTTAAGTTAGTGAAGTTTTCAAAATAAATCCGCAAATTAAATGGTTCAAAAACTGTGTGTTTTTCTTTCGTCTTGATACCCTTCGGCAAAAGCTCAGGACAGGTTCCAGAAACAAATAATCTAGAACAAACGATACCTCCCCACCTGCAGCCCTGCATCGCTTTTTTTCATTGCTTACGGGCGTTTTCATAAGCATATTTTTTTGCAAAAAAATGAAATCATCTGTTTTTATTAATATAGCTGTTTTGTCGAAATTATTTTGAAAGCTTTACTAAGGGATTGGGACAAAATAACCTTTACATTTTGTCCCAAACCCTAAGTTAGTTTGTTAATGGTTATTTATTTCATAAATTTTAAATAGGTAGCTAAATCCTTATCTCCTCTACCTGATAAATAAATAACAATAATATCATTTTCTTTTGCTTTTAAATATTCTAAATAAGCCAAAGCGTGGGCACTTTCTAATGCAGGAATAATTCCTTCTAAGTTACAAATTAAAAAAGCTGCATCAAGTGCTTCCTTATCGGTGACAGAAGCAAATAAAGCACGTTTTGTTTCAAAAAGATTTGCATGCAAAGGACCAACACCAGGGTAATCTAAACCTGCTGAAATGCTATAGGGTTCTATTATTTGGCCATCTTCGTTTTGCATCAATAAAGTTTTACTTCCATGAATAATACCAGGTTTACCTAATACACTTGTTGCGGCAGAATAACCAGAGTGGATTCCTTTACCAGCAGCTTCAATTGCAATAAGATTTACTTTTTCATCTTCTAAATAATGATAAAAAATGCCAGCAGCATTACTGCCACCACCTAAACAAGCAATAATATAATTAGGATTTTCATTACCAGTTTTTATTAATAATTGGCTTTTTAACTCTTTACTAATAATACTTTGAAAGCGAGCAACAATATCGGGGTATGGGTGCGGCCCAACTACGGAACCTATAATATAATAAGTATCCACAGGATTATTTATCCAGTCGCGAATGGCTTCATTGGTAGCATCTTTTAATGTTTTGCTACCACTTTTGGCAGGAATAACGGTTGCTCCTAATAATTTCATACGCGCAACATTAGGTGCTTGCCTTTCAATATCCACTTCACCCATATATACTATACATTGGAGGCCCATTAAAGCGCAAACTGTAGCTGTTGCAACGCCGTGCTGTCCGGCACCTGTTTCAGCAATAATTCTTGTTTTCCCTAGCCGTTTTGCTAATAATATTTGTCCTAAAGTATTATTAATTTTATGTGCGCCAGTATGATTTAAATCTTCCCGTTTTAAATATATATTGCTTTTGTAATGCTCCGAAAGCCTCTTGGCATAATACAAAGGGGAGGGCCTTCCTACATAATCATTTAATAAAATATTAAGTTCATTCTGAAACGATTCTTCATAAATAATTTCCAAATATTTCTCACGAAGCTCTTCTACATTTTGATAAAGCATTTCAGGAATGAAGGCGCCGCCATAATTCCCATAATAACCATTTTTATTTACTTGATAGTTCATTTGTAATAATTGTGAATTTGTATAAATTTAAGAATAATAAACTTTTTTTACAATTCTAAAATTGATTTAGGTATTTTCTTAAGCTCATCTATATTTTTTAATCCAGGTTCTTTTTCAAATTTACTATTTACATCGATAGCGAAAAGATGTGGAAAATTTAATTTCAGAGTAGAAATTTCATCTATATTACTTAAACCTATGCCTCCACTAATAAAAAATGGAACATTCAATTTGTAATTTTTTAATAAGGACCAATCAAATTTTTCTCCAGTACCACCAAAATTAAGAGATTGCGTATCGAACAAAAAATACTCACACAACTTGGAGTAAATCAGTAGCTTATTAAAATCAAAGTTTGTGTCAATGCCAAAAGCCTTAATAATACCAATTTTTTTTTTGTTAATAATAATGCTAAAGGTTTGCTTTAATTCTTCACAAAAAGTGGAACTTTCATCACCATGCAACTGAATAAAATCTAAATTATACTTTTCAACTTTATTTATTATAAAAGCCAGATTAGAATTTACAAATACGCCTACCTTTTTAATTTTAGTATTGATACTTGGCATTTGAAAGTTATCGCCAACAAAACGCTTAGAATCAGAAAAAAAAATAAAACCAATAAAATCAGGCTGCAATGCTGCAACTTCTATTATATTTTCTGTGAATTTTAAACCACAAACCTTCCATTTCATTAATTTTTCTATTTTAAAATAATATTCAATAGTTTGTTAATTTTTTTATTAGCCCCTTTTGAAAAATTAAGTTTTTATTTTTTCAAAAAAAAACTTGTAAGATTAAAATCATTAATATTTTTTTGTCATCACAAAATCATTCATAAAATAGCCATTTCCAATATCAAAATTAGCTATCTCTTTTATTACAAAACCGATTTTAAAATAAAAATTTATTGCTTTATAATTTGCCCTGTTAACTGTCAAATCGATAGTTTTAGGAGTATTTAATTTATTGGAAATGTACTGAAAAGTTTGAGTCCCTATATTTTTTCGTTGGTTTTTTATATCAATATAAAATTTATGAAGAAAATAATTATCGTTTTCAATTTTGCTAAAAGAAAAATAGCCGATAGGCTTATTGTCGATATTTACAATAGTAAACTCTTGCCCATCCTTCATTTGTTGAACAAGGTTTTTTTCTGAATAAACCTGCTCAAGCATATAATTAATTTGTTCCTTCGTAATTATGCTTATATAATATTGTGGCCATAAATTGTTGGCTAGGTTCGTTATTATGTTAAGATCTTCAAAAGAAGCTGTTTTAAATGATAAACTCATTTTAATTTTTTTTTATTTGCGTGTTATTAAGAGCAATTAAATCTTTAATAAATTTAGCACATGCAATTTCTGGTTTACTGTTTTTCATAAATAATTCTCCTATTAAAAAACCTTTGTATCCGATATTTTTTAGATCTTGAATTATCTTTACGTCATTAATTCCACTCTCAGATATTTTTATAAAATCAGATGAAATTAAATCAGCCAATTCAAAAGATTGAGAAACATTTACTTCGAAATTGTTGAGATTACGGTTGTTGACCCCCACCGCATCAATATAAATATTGAGGGCATTTAATTCTTCTTTCTCACGGACTTCTAACAAAACCTCTAAATCTAGCGATTTAGCAAATTGAGCATACTGCTTTATTTGTAATGGATTTAATACGTTTGCTAATAACAAAATAACATCAGCGCCAATAGCTTTAGCTTCAATAATTTGGTATTCATCAACAATAAAATCTTTTCGTAGGATAGGGCAATAATTAAATTTCCTAGCAATTGTGAGGTCTTCATTTTTACCTCCAAAAAAATCATTGTCTGTTAATATACTTAATGCGCTGGCACCTGCCATCATATATCCAATAGAAGTACGTTCAACATCAGCGTACTTATTTATTATACCTTTAGATGGGGATTTTCTTTTAAATTCGGCTATGATACCAAGTTTATCTTCCCGTAATAAGTATTTTTTTAAAGATACTGTTGGTGATTCAAAATAAGTAGAGCGTTCTAATAATTTAACAGGATAAAGACTTTTTCGCTCTTCCACTTCAATATTTTTTTGAGCAATAATATTTTTTAATATTTCCATTTTTGTTGAATAGTAAAAGAATTATAAAAATTCTTAGTTTGTTTTTTTTTTAATTATTTGAAATTAATTTATTGTATGCAAATAATGCTTTTTTAGATTCTAATGATTCGAATGCTTTAGCAATGCAATCTTGAATTGACCAATTATTATTAACGCACTGTATTGCTAGTGCTGCATTTACGCATGCTACATCATTTTGTGCTTTTGTACCATTGCCATTTAATATATTGATAAATATTTTAGCAGAATCTGCAACCGTGGAACCTCCGGTAAGATCCATTTGATTAAGTTTATTAAATCCCAAATCGTGTGGCTGGATAATTTGTTCTTGAGAGCTAGTGATTAATTTAAAATTTGAAGTTAAGGAGACTTCATCATATCCATCAAAAGAATAAACAATAGAATAATTTGTTGTACTACCTTGCAATAGGTAATTATATAGTCTGGCCATTTCTAAATTATATACCCCAATTAATTGATATTTTGGAAAGCAAGGATTCACGATAGGACCAAGCATATTAAAAAATGTTCTTACGCCTAATTCTTTTCTTATGGGCGCTATACTTTTCATTGCGGGGTGAAATAGAGGTGCATGCATAAAACACACACCGGCTTTATCCAATTGCTTTTGCAATATAATTTTATCATTGGTAAATTTGTATCCTATAGCTTCTAATACGTTGGATGAACCTGTGATAGATGAAACGCCATAATTGCCGTGCTTGGTAACTTTTACCCCAGCCCCTGCGGCAATGAAACATGCAAGCGTAGAAATGTTAAAAGTATCCTTGCCATCACCGCCAGTTCCTACTATATCAATTGTTTCATTCGTTTCGAATTTTATTTGTAAACATAATTCTAACATTGCTTCACGAAATCCATTCAATTCCTCAACAGTGATAGAACGCATCAGATAAACTGACATAAATGCTGCAACCTGTGAATTATTATATTTTTCGGACGCAATATTAATTAATACAGTTTTTGCTTGGTCAAACGTAAGTGCTTTAAATTCAAATAAATTGTTTAATAATTCTTTCATAATTAAAAAAATCAAGGCAATACTATTACCTATATTGGATTATATGTATATTAAAAAAATATGTGCAGACCGAAGTTTTCGAAATAAATCCGCAAATTAAATGGTTCAACAACTGTATTTTTTTCTTTCGTCTTGATACCCTTCGACAAAAGCTCAGGACAGGCTCCAGAAACAAAAAATTAAGAATAAATGATTCCTCCACACCTACAACACTTCATCGCGTTTGTTCATTCCTCACGCGCGTTTTCATAAGGATATGTTTTGCACAAAAATGAAATCATCTATTTTTATTAATATATCTGTTTTGTCGAAATTATTTTGAAAGCTTTACATAGATATAATTTAATCAGTTATTAAATATTATTTACCCAATTGTCTATCATTTTTAATCCAAATTCAGTAAGGATACTTTCTGGATGAAACTGCACCCCTCTAACATCATAAGTTTTGTGTTGTAATCCCATGATGCAACCATATTCATCTACGCAGGTAATTTGTAATTCTTTTGGTAAATCCTTACTGTTTACTGCCCATGAATGATAACGGCCTACATTTAATTTCTTTGGAATTTCATTAAATAGTATATCGTCGGCAATAATTTCAACCGAGGAAGCCACACCATGAAAAACATTATCTAAATTTCTTAAACTACCGCCATACGCTTCAGCAATTGCTTGTTGGCCTAAACAAATACCCAGTATACTTTTAGTGGGGCCATACATTTTAATAAGATCTAATAATATACCAGCTTCAGAAGGTATTCCAGGTCCTGGAGAAAGTAAAATTTTATCAAATTTATCTATTTCACTTAATGTAATTTTATCATTTCTATGAACTACGATGTTTGCATCCGTAACTTTTTCTAAATAATGAACCAAATTGTAGGTAAAGCTGTCGTAATTATCGAATACTAATATTTTCATGTTAAAGCATCATAAAAGTTTGTTAACGATCTTTTTAAAAATACAAAAGATATTATTTTAAATCAAAAAATATTATATTTCCGCAGCTAATTCAATGGCTATTTTTAATGCAGCAAGTTTATTTTTCACTTCATTTAATTCATTTTGTTCAACAGATGATTCAACTATACCAGCACCGGCCTGATAAAACAGCTTATTGTTCTTGCTTAAAAAGGATCGTATAATTATTGCATTATTAAATTCTCCATTAAAGCCAATAAATCCTATGCAGCCACCATAAAATCCTCTGTTTCCATTTTCGTATTTATCAATTAATTGTAATGCTTTATGTTTTGGCGCCCCACTCAAGGTTCCTGCCGGAAATGTATCTGCGACAACTTTTATGGATGAGGTATCATTTTTTAACTTACCTGTTACTTTAGAAACTAAATGAATAACATGTGAATAAAATTGCACTTCACAATTTGTTTCCACTATTACATCCGAACAATTTTTACTTAAGTCATTTCTAGCTAAATCTACCAACATAGTATGTTCAGCATTTTCTTTTGGATCTAACTTTAATTTTTTAGCTAGAGAGGCGTCTAGCTCATCAACACCAGTGCGCTTGAAGGTTCCAGCAATTGGATGGATAGCGGCTATATTATTTTTTATTACCAACTGGGCTTCTGGCGATGAACCGAAAATTTTAAAATTCCCATAATCAAAATAAAATAAATAAGGCGAAGGATTTACCGATCGTAATGCCCTATATACATTAAAGTCATCGCCTGAAAATTTTTGGGTAAACTCTCGCGATAAAACAATTTGGAAAACATCACCTCTTTTACAATGCGCCTTGGCACTCGCTATAATATCCAAAAATCCCTCATCAGTAAAATTCGACAATTCAATTCCTGCTGGCTGGAATTTATAGGAAGTGAAATTTTTATTTGTTATAAATGATTCTATCTGATCTATATCAGATTTTTTTGAATTTTCTGGTGCATGGTCAAATAGGTACAACTCTTCCTTAAAATGATCAATTGCTATTATATACCGATATACGCTGTATATTATGTCGGGTATTGTTTTAGATTCTTTTTTAGTGGCATTAATTTCAACATCTTCAAAATAACGAACTGCATCATAACTAATATAACCAAACAAACCATTATTTAAAAATTTAAATTTATTGGTAGAAATATCAAATGAATTGGCAAAAGAACTAATTTCATTGGGAATAGAAGTAAAACTATCTATCGGTTTTGTAATAGTATTGGAATCAGGATAATTAATAGTAATAATTTCATTTTCAACTTTAAAGCTAGCAACAGGTTCTATACAAATAAAGGAGAAGCTGTTTTCGTTTCCATGATAGTCAGAACTTTCTAGTAATATTGAATTAGGAAATTTGTCTCTCAATTTCAAATAAATACTTACGGGAGTGAAAGTATCGGCTAAAAGTTTTTTATAAGTTGTATTTAATTTAAATTTCATAACATCTATTTTATGACATCAAAGGATAGCTGTTTTTAACAAGTGAAAGCTATATGTATATAATTTATTTATTGGTGCTAAATAATTCTTCCAATAATGCTGTTGAATTTTTCCAATTAAATTTATTTACAACAAAATTATAACCATTTAAGGCAATTTTGTTTGCCTTTTCTTCATCTTGTAAAAGTTCAATTATAAATTGAACGTATTGTTCCGGAGTTTCTGCAACCATAATTTGGTGATTTGGTAATGCTCCTAATGCGTTGTTTGCCATTTTAGAAGTAACACAAGGTAATTTCATTGCCATTGCCTCTAATAATTTATTTTGCAAGCCTATGCTTATTTGCATTGGAGCAACTAATATTTTTGATTTAGAAAAATTTTCTCTTATATCGAATATCCAACCACTAATTTCAACCCTATTTGATTTTAATGCCAAAACTTTTTTATTTGGAGAAGCGCCGGAAATAAGCAATCGAACTTTCGGTAATTTCTCCCAAATTAAGGGCATAATTTTATTAACTAAATATTCAACACTTTCTACGTTAGGAGGATAGTTCATGTTACCATTGAATATTAATTCAAATTCTTTTTTATATGGGATAGCATTAAAATAATCGGTATCAATGCCATTAGAAATAATCCTTATTTCATTTTTTTGAGGATGTTGTATGAAATCTTTATCTTGATCAGAAATTATTGTTTTGTGGTTGAAATATTTAAAAATATTGTGTTCGTATTTCAGTAGTCTTCGGTGCTCCATTGCTATGATAGGGAGCATGTAGAAAGGGTCAGTAAACTTTCTTCTTTCCATACCTTTTGAAAACACATCCATGTAATCGAGTGTTTTAGAAATACCAGGATAGGGTTTGGCATATTCAGCAGTTCTAATTAACTGACAATAAATATGATCGGGTTTGTGTTTTTCAATTAATGAATTGACTTTCTTTTGAGCTTTGTTAAAATAAAAGTAGCCTACCTGTAAAGGTTTTCCATTGAATACCGCTCGAACAAGATTGAAAAATATTGTTAATTTAGATAGTTTTATTATCGAAATGGCGATACAGTATTTTTTTAATTCTACTAAAGCAAACTCATCTAATTCCTTATCATTTAATGCAAAAAGAATAATTTGATTGTTTTTCGACAGTTCTTTAATTTGATTAAATGCACGTAACTTATCTCCTTTATCTAAAGGGTAGGGAACACGCGATAATATAACCAAGAGTTTCATAAAACTATTACTGAATAAAAAAAAATAACATTGAAATAATTCTTAAAGTTTAAATTTTAATTGCATTACAATAATTATATATAAACCTACTAGCTAATTAATTTAAAACTATTATTTAAATTAAATTTCAATAAAGATATTAAGTATTTTGGTTTATTAACTTTTTATAAAATCCAACCAACCTTTTACAAATATCAGCATTATTGTAATGAAGTATCGCAAGTTTTTTTGCGTTTATCCCTATTTCTGAATAAAATATTTTATCAGAAATACATTTACTTATAGCTTCAGCAAATTCAATGGGTTCATTAGCAATAATGCAGTTTTTATTACTTTCACAATCAATACCCTCGGCACCAATACTAGTAGTAATAATAGTTTTACCAAGGGCCATTCCCTCAATTATTTTTACGCGCATCCCTCCGCCAGAAAGCAAAGGGACAATCATTATGCCTTTCGACTGCATAAATAATTGTGAATTTTCAATTTCACCTACAACAATTACATTGGCTGTTGTTATTTTTTTCATTTCATCGCTCATTTTTCTACCAGCGAGATATAACTTCAACGAAGGGTGTTTCTTTTGTAATAATATCCAGACATGGTTTAAAAACCAGCTTACTCCCTCTGTATTAGGCTTCCAATCCATTGCACCTAAATGAAATAAGGATGGATATTCTTGTTCTATAGGAAGGTTTGGAACTGAGAAATTAAGGTCTATTCCAAACGGAAATGTTTCAATTTTATTAATAAAACCATCTTTTTTAAACTGTAATTCATCTTTCTTAGTAATTGTTGCAATGGCATCAAAATTTTGCAAACAACTTAATTCATATTTTTTTAAACGTATTGAAAGTAATTTTAAATAAACTTTTTTAAAATAATTTGACTCAATTTGCATTAATTGTTCCCAAAGTAAATATTCCACATTATGAGCTCTGAAAATAATTTTAGCTGTGGAATATTTACGAATAATTTTAGTATACATGCTTACATAAAGCCCTTCTATTTGAATAATATCAAAGTTCTCACTAAGCAATACGTCTATCAACTTTTGTTCGAAATTTTTAGATCTAAAACGTTCAATGTTATATGATTTATTTGTAAATAAATTTAAAAATGCAGCAATAATTTTTATTTCTGTATTAATATTTACTGATTCAATATTTGTTGTAGAACGATAATTGGAGGGGATATTTTTAATGTCAATATGATGTTTTTTAGTATTCATAGCTATTACTTTAACGCTATGGCCTTCATTAATTAAACCTTGGGTAATATTATTCATAGCAATACAACCGCCATCTTGAGGAGGAAAAGGCACTTTGCTGCATAGTTGGAGGATTTTCATTGTTATGATATTTTCTTTATCCTTAAGCATATTAAGTGAAGTTTTCAAAATAAGTTCCGCAAATTAAATGGTTCAAAAACTGTGTATTTCTCTTTTGTCTTGATAAAAAAAGAAACAAAAAATTAAGAACAAACGATTCCTCCCCACCTGCAACCCTGCATCGCGTTTGTTCATTCCTCACGCGCGTTTTCATAAGGATATTTTTTTGCAAAAAAATGAAATCATCTATTTTTATTAATTTATCTGTTTTGTCGAAATTATTTTGAAAGCTTTTCTAAGCATTGTCAGGAGTAATAATAAGAATTATAAATAATTGGATTCATTGTTCTTTTCATTTTTTTAAGAATTGGAGGAAGGTCTTTGCATAAAACTGAAAATTTTCTTTAGCCTTTCTACATAAGCATTTGAATCAAATAAACTACTATCAGTAGTAGCTTTGTATGTTAAAAAAACACCTATTGGTAATAATATTGCCGTAGCCAACCACATACCCTGATAAACTGGTATTTCACCTTCTTTGGCAAGTTTTTCGCCAGTGATAGAAAGAATATGAAAAATGATGAAAAATACTACAGAAATTACAACCGGCATTCCTAAACCGCCTTTCCGAATAATAGCTCCTAATGGTGCCCCAATAAAAAATAATACAATACATGCTATCGAAAGGGTGAATTTACGATGCCACTCCACCTGGTATTTTAACTTAGAATATTCTTCTGTTTCCTGCTCATCCCATATTGATTCGGAGTATGCCTTAGCGCTGCGAACAGTATTTGTTGCAATTTCAATAATACTTAATTGTTGACCAATGGAATACTGTGAAAAAGAAATTGAGTCATTTTTATTTTTATTTGTTGTATCGCTAGTTGCAAGTAGGTTAAATGATTTGGCATAATAACTCTGTTTCAGCTGTTTTGTGAAATTTATTTTTCGTTTTTCTAATTTTTTATTTAATGAATCAATAGTTTGCCGCAATTGTAATATGTTAAGCATTTGGTAATTATTTTTAAATAAATCTTCATTGGTGCGAGACATTTTAAATTCTGATAAATCAAAATTTATGATACGCTCCTGAAATTTATCTCGAATCATAGGTCGTCTATTAATATCTTTGGAATTATTGCTGGGTAACTCTTTATAACTTACCCCATCTTTTAGGGTAAGTACCAAATACATTTTATCTGCCGTCTCTTCCATTTTACCACTTTTGGCAGCCAATACAATATTATTACCTTGCATGTCTCTATGGTCATAAATTAAAATTTCACGTAGTGTTTTCCCATCATACTCCTTTTTGCCAACACGAATGCTAAATCCATCCAAGCTATTATTAAAAACACCTTCTTTAAATAATAAAGCAGGTTTTGATTCTCTTACATCGTATAATAAGGAGCCAGCTTTTAAATTTGTAAAGGGCAATATATTATTGGAGAAATAAAATGCACCAATAGCTATAATTATTGAACTATAAATAAGTGGCGTCATTATTTTTTGCAATGAAAATCCTGCACTTTTCATTGCTGTAAGTTCATAATGTTCCCCCAAATTTCCAAATGTCATTAGGGAGGAAAGTAAAATGGCAAGCGGCAGTGCCATTGGGATGGTAGTAAGTGAAAAATAAAAAAACAATTCAGATAAAATGCTGAAACTTAATCCTTTGCCAACAAAGTCGTCAATATATTTAAAAATAAACATCATAAAAAAAACAAACATTGCAATGAAAAACGTCATTACAAATGGTCCGGCATATGATTTTAAAATAAATTTGTACAGTGTTTTCATTGGAAAGCAAATATAGGAATAATAAAAATTAGTATTTAATTAGTATTCATATGAGTTTTTATTTAATTTAAAGGTTTATAAAATAATACAATAGTATTAGATTTAGGTATAATAAAAAATAAAAGTTCAAATTATGAATAAATTATCCCAATAACTTCTACTTTTAGGCAATATTGATCTAGATGAAAATTTTAATAAAAAATATAAAGCAATTAGTACAGGTTGAAGAAAATCCTTCATTAAAAGTGATTGGAAGCAATATGAATAAATTGCCTGTAATTAATGACGCTTGGCTGGCTATTGAAAACGATAAAATTGTGGGCTTCGGTAAAATGGAAGATTGGGAAGGTATTTACGACTGGACAGATCTCACAATATTGGACGCAACAGATAAATTGGTTATGCCTTGCTGGTGCGATAGTCATACGCATATAGTTTATGCAGGTAGCAGAGAGGGCGAATTTGTTGATCGTATCAATGGATTAACCTATGATGAAATATTTTTGAAAGGTGGTGGGATTTTAAATTCAGCGAAAAAGTTAAAAGATAGCTCTGAAGAAACGTTAATTAATAGTGCTTTAATTCGCTTAAACGAAATTATGTTACAAGGTACTGGTGCCGTTGAAATTAAAAGTGGTTACGGCTTAAGCTTTGATTCTGAATTAAAAATGTTGCGGGTAATAAAAAAATTAAAAACACTTTCTCCAATAACCATAAAGGCTACATTTTTAGGCGCACATGCTGTTCCAATTGAATATAAAGGTAGAAAGAAGGACTATATTAAGTTATTAATTGATGAGATAATGCCCGTAATTGTTGAGGAGCAATTAGCTGATTTTTGTGATGTTTTTTGTGAGCAAAATTATTTTACTAAAGAAGAAACCATTGAAATACTTAGCGCCGGTAAAAAATATGGCATGATGCCAAAAGTGCATGCAGAACAATTAAGTAATACCGGAGGAACTCTTGCAGGTATTGAAGTGGGAGCTATTAGTGTTGATCATATTGAATTTATTGGGGACAAAGAAATTGAATTATTACATAATTCGATTACCATGCCTACTATTTTGCCTGGTGCCGCTTTCTTTTTAGGATTGCCATTTCCTCCAGCTCGTAAAATTATTGATGCTGGTTTGCCTATCGCTGTTGCTAGTGATTTTAATCCAGGTAGCTGCCCTAGTGGAAACATAAACTTAATGATTTCACTTTGTTGTATTCAATATAAAATGACTCCCGAAGAGGCTATTAATGCTGCTACTATTAATTCGGCATATGCTATGGGGCTTAGTAAAACACATGGCAGCATTGCAATTGGGAAACAGGCAAACGTATTTATTACCAAAGAAATACCAAATTATTCCTTTATACCATATTCATTTGGTAGTAATTTGATTGAGACAGTTATTATTAATGGGCAAATTATTTCTAGGGACTAAGAACAATACCCTTATAATTTTTTTGCCTTCAGTAAACAATTTTTTTTAAAAATATTTAATTTTTATATTATTATAAAATTTTTAATCATCTATTAATCATTAATTTATGAGCTATCAATTAATTGAATGTGTTCCCAATTTCAGTGAAGGGAATGACCTGAACATTATTAAACAAATTACCAATGAAATAGAAAAAGTAGAAGGAGTAAAATTGCTAAATGTAGATCCAGGAAAAGCAACAAATAGAACAGTTGTTACCTTTGTTGGTCCTCCTGAAGCAGCTATAAATGCTGCCTTCTTGGCAATAAAAAAAGCTGCTGAATTAATTGATATGAGTAAACATAAGGGAGAGCATCCCCGCATGGGAGCAACGGATGTTTGTCCATTAATACCTATTGCTGGTATTTCTATGGAAGAAACCGCTAAGTATGCTAAAATATTAGCTGAGAAGGTAGGGAAAGAGTTAAATATAGCAGTGTATTTATATGAAAATGCCCAGACCAATATAAATCGTAAAAATTTATCTGTAATTCGTGCTGGAGAATATGAAAATTTTTTCAAAAAAATAAATTTACCTGATTGGAAACCCGATTACGGTCCAACAGAACATTCAATAAAATCAGGTTCTACAGTTATTGGGGCACGCGATTTTTTGGTTGCGTATAATATTAATTTAAACACTACTTCCACCCGCAGAGCAAATTCTATTGCATTTGATGTGCGCGAAGCGGGCAGAGTAAAACGCGAAGGAAATCCCCTTACAGGTAAAATTGTTACAGATAAAGAAGGAATCCCTGTTAATATTCCAGGCTCATTGAAATCAGTAAAAGCAATAGGTTGGTTCATCGAGGAGTATGGAATAGCTCAAATTTCAATGAACTTAACAAACATAAATATTACTCCCGTTCACATTGCATTTGATGAAGTATGCAATAGAGCAGCCGAACGAGGAATACGTGTTACCGGATCGGAGTTAGTTGGCTTAATGCCCTTAAAAGCTATAATAGATGCTGGGAAGTATTTTCTTGAAAAACAAAATCGTTCTACAGGCGTTTCGGAAAAAGAGCTTATTAAAATTGCAGTAAAATCATTAGGATTAGATGAATTAGCACCTTTTAATCCCAATGAACGGATAATTGAATATTTATTTAAGGATGATTCAAAATCTAGGTTGATAAAAATGAATCTTTCCGAATTTGCTGATGAAACTGCTAGTGAAAGCCCCGCGCCTGGAGGAGGTTCTATTGCTGCTTATGTTGGAGTTTTAGGTATTTCTTTGGGCACCATGGTTGCCAACCTGTCTTCTCATAAACCAGGATGGGATGAGCGATGGAAGGAATTTTCTGATTTAGCTGAAAAGGGTCAATATTTTAAAAATGAGTTATTAAAATTAGTTGATGAAGATACCAATGCTTTCAATAAAATAATGGCTGCATTCAGTTTACCAAAATCTTTAGAGGAAGAAATATTATTTCGAAAAAATGCTATTCAGTCTGCCACCCTATATGCTACCGAAGTTCCATTTAAAGTGATGCAATTATGCTACGATTCAATGGAAATTATTAAAATAATGGCAGAAAAAGGCAACCCAAATTCAATCACAGATGCTGGTGTAGGAGCTTTGTGCGCGCGTTCTGCTGTGATGGGTGCATTCCTGAATGTGAAAATAAATGCAGCTAGTTTAACAGAAAAATCGTTTTCGGAGCAACTTATTTCAAAAGCTAACGTATTAGTGGTTAAAACCCAGCAGCTAGAAACTGAAATTTTAAAAATTGTTAACGATAAAATAATTTTATAATTTGTAATCATGAATTTTTTAAATTCAATAATAACATCACTTAAAAAAAAACCTTTATTTAGGAGTTTTTTTTATTCGTTTATTATACGGCTTGTAATGCTTGATTTTAAAAAGAATTTATTATTACTAATTTTTTGGTCCTTGTTATTTGGAATAATAACAAATAATATTGCACCAAACTACGGTATTGCATTTCTTTTTATAGGTCCTGAATATTTTAATAAAATAAGTTTTATTTCCTATTTTATTGTCGGCTTTTCTTGTGGTGGTTTCATAATGGCATATAATATTGCAAGTTTTATTAAAAATGCCTATCGTTTCCCATTTCTAGCCTCTCTCCGTTTTCCTTTTATGAAATATTGCTTAAATAATTTTCTTATTCCCATAATATTTATTGTAACCTATTGTATTCAAATATTTTATTTTCTTAAGGATGAAGAAATTATGTCGCCATCTAAAATTCTGCTAATGGTAATTGCATTTATTAGTGGTATTTCTATTTTCCTGCTTATCTCCTTCTATTATTTTTTAATAGGCAACAGAGATATTTTTAAACTTTATGGGATTACTGATAAAGCAGAAAAGATAATAAAAGCAGGAAGTAAAATAATTACTGGAGAACGCAATCCTAGTTTAGTAAAAGAGTCTAGAGATTGGTACGTTGAGTCCTATTTTAGTAGTCCTATAAAAGTACGTCTTGTCCGTTCGGTACAACATTACAAAAAAGAAATTTTAAAAGATGTTATAAAACGTAATCACCATGTCGCTTTTATTTTTCAGTTTATTTCATTAATAAGTTTATTGTTATTGGGCTTTTTTGGTGATATAAGAATTTTTGAAATTCCTGCAGGTGCTAGTCTCTTTTTGTTGTTTACTATAATTTGTATGGTATTTAGCTCGTTTTACAGATGGTGGGGGGGCTGGACTATTTTTGCTTTTATTTTATTTTTATATGTTTTTAGTTTTATTCATAAAATAGATTTTTTATCCGTGGATCATGCTTATGGCTTAAATTATAAAGTAGTAAAAGCAGATTATAGTTATAGTAATTTCAAAAAAAATGACTTGGAATTTGGATATTTCGAACAAGATATTGCGAAAACACTAAGTATACTTAACAAATGGAAAGACAATAATATTTCTATTGAGGATCCATTAAAAAAACCGAAAATTATATTTATTAATACAAGTGGGGGAGGGATCCGTTCTTCTTTGTGGACCTTTTATACCCTTCAATATGTTGATAGTTTATTGAATGGTAAACTATTAAATCAAACGCAATTAATAACAGGTTCGTCAGGAGGGATGATAGGCGCTGCATACCTACGTGAATTATACTTGCTTAAACAAAAAAATGAAATTCAAAGTTATTACCAATCTGAATATTGTTCCAATATTTGCAAAGATATTTTAAATCCTATTGCTTTTAAAATTGCAACAAGTGAGTGGCTATTCCCTATGCAAAGTTTTGTCCTTAATGATGAAACATATTCTAAAGACAGAGCTTATGCATTTGAAAATAAATTGAGAGAAAATACGAAAGGAGCATTTAACAAACGATTAGTAGATTACAAATCATCGGAAGAGAATGCTTTGATCCCTATGATGATATTTTCTCCTTCAATTGTAAATGACGGAAGAAAACTATTGATATCACCACAACCTATTTCCTATTTAACACAAAATACCAGAACCTATAAAACTACTTATAATAAACTTTTTGATGCCATTGAATATTCACGCTTTTTTCAAAAACAGGCTGGGTCCGAGATATTATTCAGCACTGTTTTGCGCATGAGTGCAACATTTCCATATATATCACCAATTGTTTCCTTACCAAGTGAACCTCGTATCGAAATAATGGATGCAGGATTGCGCGATAATTTTGGCTTAGAAACTACCTTGCGATTCATTAAAACTTTTAACGATTGGATAGTTAATAATACAAGTGGCATCGTGATAATTCAAATTCGTGATAAGCATAAAAATAGTCCTATAGAAGATAACCCAGCTCAAACATTATTTCAATCCCTTAGCAAGCCTATGGGTAGTTTATATGGTAATTTGTTTGATGTGCAGGACTACAATCAGAATTCATTAATTCAAATGGCAGATTATTGGTGTAAATCTAAAATTGAATTTATTGATTTGCAATTACGAAATGAAAAATATGATCACATTTCTTTAAGCTGGCACCTTACTAATAAGGAGAAAAAGAAAATTTTCGCCTCTATTCTCCTGCCCGAAAATCAGGAAGCAATAAAACGTATTGTAGAGCTAGTAAAATAATATTTATTAGAAATTTATTTTGCAAGGAATTATTTAATTAAAATCCGAAAACTTCCCTTGAATTTTGTGTAGTAAGTTCAGCTAATTCTTCAATACTTATATTTTTTATTTCCGCAATTTTTTTTGCTATCAATAATAAATATTCTGGCTCATTACGTTTTCCTCTATTTGGCTGTGGTGATAAATATGGAGCATCTGTTTCCAATACCAAATGTTTTAAATCAATAGCTTCCACTACTTTATCTATACCAGAATTTTTAAAAGTTACCACCCCCCCAATACCTAATTTAAAATTACCTAATGATATTACCATTTTTGCTTGTTCTACAGTACCACCAAAACAATGAAAAATGCCTTTAAGAGATTCGTTTTTAAATTCATTTAAAATTTCCATTACTTCGTCAAATGAATTGCGGGAATGGATAACAAATGGCAGGTCATATTCTAAGGCTAATTTTATCTGCTTTCTAAATGCATCTTGCTGCTGTTTAAAATAGGTTTTGTCCCAATATAAATCAATTCCAATTTCTCCAATTGCTGTAAATTTTCTTTTTGTTAACCACTTTTTTACAATCATTAATTCCTCCTCAAACGTTGCATTCACCGAACAAGGATGTAAACCCATCATTGCAAAACAATTTTTTGGAAATTGTTGCTCCACTTCCAGCATGTCCTGAATTGAATTTTTATCTACGTTCGGCAAAAAAAATCTACTAATGCCAGAACTTATTGCCTTTTCAATTAAAAATGTTCTGTCGGCATTGAATTCTTTCGAATAAAGATGGGTATGGGTATCTGTTAAAATCATTTTGCGAAATTACAAATTTTGTTACTTGTTTAATTCTCTTCCCCTAATTTTTATCTCCTTTTAATAAAAAGTTTAAAATCCTAATTATCATGGCATCAAATTGATATGAATTATTGAGATAAGGCATTTAATTAGTGTCTGTCCATATGGTCGAGAGTCTGATTCATAATGTTCAAGTTCCAGGCTTGCGAAGTTTTGAAAATCAAGGAGTTTGCTTTTGCAAATGACTGTTTTCAAAACAAGCATAACGAAGAAATTGGACATTATAGACAGACTCTAATTATATAAATTTTAATTTTTTTTAGTTGATGATATTAATATTGTTTTTTATTTCATATTTAAATTATTAGATTTGTTCGACAATAGTATTTAATAATTTATTATCTTTTAAATCCATGCCTATATATCATAAATTGGGAAGTTTTCCTTCCAAGCGACATACTTTTTTTGAGAAACCTACTGGAGGTTTTTTTTATGAACAGTTATTTGGAACGGAAGGTTTTACTGGTCATTCTTCCTTATTATATCATGTTCATCGTCCTACACAGGTAAAAGAAATAATTAAATCATATAACGTGGCACCCAAAATTGCCATTGATAAAAATATTAAATCATTATTATTAAAAGGATTTGACCTTAAAGCTGCTGATGATTTTTTGGATAGCAGAAAGGCCTTACTCGTAAATAATGATTGTATCATTGGTTTAGCAGCACCTCGCTATTCTATGAAAAATTATTTTTATAAAAATGCAGATTCAGATGAATTACTATTTGTTCATAAAGGGAAAGGCACACTGCGCACCTTTATGGGTAATATTCCATTTGAATATGGCGATTATTTAATTATTCCGCGCGGTATGATTTATCAGATGGAATTCGATACTACCGACAACCGTTTGTTTTATGTTGAATCTCATGCCCCCTTTTATACACCTAAACGATACAAAAGTTCATCCGGTCAACTATTGGAACATTCTCCATTTTGCGAGCGTGATTTTAAATTGCCTCAGGATTTAGAAACGCATGACGAGAAGGGTGATTTTATTATCAAAATAAAAAAAGAAAATATGATTCATGAAATAGTTTATGCCTCTCACCCTTTTGATGTAAAAGGATGGGATGGATATAATTTCCCCTATGGCTTTAGTATTCATAATTTTGAACCAATAACAGGTCGTATTCACCAACCGCCACCTGTACATCAAACTTTTGAAACAGCTACATTTGTTGTATGCTCCTTCGTCCCTCGTCTTTATGATTACCATCCAAGGTCAATACCTGCACCATACAATCATAGCAACATAGATAGCGATGAAGTTTTATATTATGTAGATGGTGATTTTATGAGTCGCAATAATATCCAACAAGGATTTATTACCCTGCACCCCAAAGGTATCCCTCATGGGCCTGCTCCTGGTGCTATGGAAAGAAGCATAGGGCATAAAGAAACACAGGAGTTAGCTGTGATGGTGGATACTTTCCGAACACTAATGGTTACAGAAGAAGCAATGGGAATTGATGATGGAAAATATTATAAAAGTTGGGTAGAGTAGTTTCGTTTTTTTTCGGAAATAGTCTGTTTTGTTTTTATCCTTTTTTTTGAAGTTTATATATTTCTAATAAAAAATTCAAAATTTATATCAAACATGCATGCAATAGTATGATCTTCAAAATTTTGAAATTATAAATGCATCAATTTATTAGTGGAACTTTAAAATTGTAAAATTATTTTTATCTTTGTTTTCCAATAAAAAAAATATGAAAAATATAAGACACAATTGGACAATAGCAGAAATTTTAGAAGTATATAATACTCCCTTGCTTGAATTAATTTATAAAGCTCAAGAAATTCATCGTGAATATAATGTAGCAAGTGAAGTTCAAGTTAGTTCGCTATTGTCAATTAAAACAGGCGGATGTGCTGAAGACTGCAGCTATTGCCCTCAGGCAGCTCGTTATAATACAGGTATTGAGGTCCATAAATTAATGACCGTTTCTAAAGTGTTGGAGGCTGCTGATATAGCAAAAGCTGGTGGTGCTTCACGTTTATGTATGGGAGCCGCATGGCGTGAAGTAAGAGATAATCGTGATTTTGATAGGGTGCTGGAAATGGTAAAAGGAGTAAATGAAAAAGGCATGGAAGTATGTTGCACACTCGGTATGCTTTCTGAATCACAAGCGCAAAAACTTTCCGATGCTGGCTTATATGCCTATAACCACAACTTAGACACCTCCGAAGATAGCTATAAAAAAATTATTACTACACGTACCTATGATGATCGTTTGGATACAATAAAGAATGTACGTAAAGCTAAGGTAACTGTGTGTTCGGGTGGTATTATTGGTTTGGGAGAAACAGTGGAAGATCGTGTATCGATGTTAAAAACATTGTCATCAATGGAAATTCATCCTGAATCGGTGCCTATAAATGCCCTGGTTCCTGTTGCAGGAACACCATTAGAAAATCAACCATTGGTTCCTATCTGGGATATGGTGCGTATGATTGCCACTACAAGGATTGTAATCCCTCAAACGGTTGTTCGACTTTCTGCAGGGCGCACTCAAATGAGCCTAGAAGGACAAGCGCTTTGCTTTTTAGCTGGTGCTAATTCTATTTTTGCTGGTGATAAATTATTAACAACTCCAAATCCTGATTTTAATTCCGATATGGAAATGTTCAAATTGTTTGGATTAAATCCACGTAAAGCATTTAAAAAGAATGTAAAATATGTAGATTAGTGAATATTTAATTTATCACATAAGTAAAGCTTTCAAAATAATTTCGACAAAACAGATATATTAATAAAAGCAAATGTTTTCATTTTTTTGCAAAAAATATCCTTATGAAAACGCGCGTGAGGAATGAACAAACGCGATGCAGTGTTGCAGGTGGGGAGGAATCGTTTGTTCTTGATTTTTTGTTTCTTTTGTATCAAGACAAAAGAAAAACACACAGCTGTTGAACCATTTAATTTGCGGATTTATTTCGAAAACTTCACTAAATTACATATTCAGAAAGTTAATTAATAAAATAAAAATATTAAAAAAACTAAAAATTGCTTTTCACCGCAAACAAATTTTTATCCAATTCTCTTGATAATCGATTGAATCAAAATGCGTTTCGCAAATTAGTTCTCAATAATAAGTTGATTGATTTTTGTAGCAACGATTATCTTGGTTTTGCAAGAAGCAATATAATACTTGACTTAACTGCTTTAGAGTTTTCATCCTATAATTTTCAACTTCCCATTCTTAATGGTTCCACAGGCTCTCGTTTATTAACAGGTAATTCTGATTATGTAGAATTTTTGGAAAAAAAAATTGCGACCTTTCACAATGCACCAGCCGGCCTGATTTTTAACTCGGGATACGATGCAAATTTAGGCTTGATATCTGCAATAGCGCAAAAAGGGGACACTATTATTTATGATGAATTAATTCACGCCTCTATTCATGATGGTATCAGGTTATCTTCCTCTTCGGCATTCAAATTCAGACATAATAATATTGTTCATCTAGAAGAACGCTTAAAAATTGCAAGTGGCGTTATTTATGTTATTGTTGAAAGTGTATATTCCATGGATGGGGATGTTTCACCTATTTTAGCAATTGTTGATCTTTGTAAAAAGTACCATGCTAATCTAATTATTGACGAAGCACATGCAACAGGAATTACTGTTAATATGGGTAAAGGAATGGTGCAACAATTAAAAATAGAACAGGATGTTTTTGCTCGTATTCATACTTTTAGCAAGGCATTAGGCGGCCATGGTGCAATTGTACTTGGCAGTGAGCTCCTCCGTAATTTTTTGATCAATTTTTCCCGCTCTTTTATTTATACTACTGCTTTGCCATTAAAAAGTCTGATAGCTGTAAATCAAGCCTATGAATTACTTCAAAATAGTAAGGATATAATTTTAAAGTTACATGAAAATATTGCAATTTTTAAAAATCACCTTTCAGAAAATGTTAAATTTAATTTAATAGAAAGTGATAGTCCTATCCAATGTATAATAGTTAAAGGCAATGACAATGTTAAATTTCTTGCGGCAGCCATACAAAATGAAGGATATGATATACGTCCAGTATTAAGTCCTACTGTTTTAAAGGGCAGGGAGCGTTTGCGTATTTGTATTCATGTTTTTAATACTGCCTCTCAAATTCAAAATCTATGTGCTTTTTTAAATACCAATTTTTGATTTTTTATATTGCAAAAACATAATAAGTAAAGCTTTTAAAATAATTTCGACAAAACAGATATATTAATAAAAATAGAGGTTTTCATTTTTTTGCAAAAAATATGCTTATGAAAACGCGCGTGAGGAATGAACAAACGCGATGCAGGGTTGCAGGTGTCGAGGAACGTTTGATCTTGATTTTTTGTTTCTGGAGCCTGTCCTGAGCTTTTGTCGAAGGGTATCACTACAAAAGAAAAATACACAGTTTTTGAACCATTTAATTTGCGGATTTATTTCGAAAACTTCACCAAGGCATTGTAAAGAAATAAAGTGTACAGAATTGGCACAGTAATTTTGTTCTTTTTTAATGGCGTAAATGAGGCGGATAGCCTTAGCTATTTAACGATTTTACAACGAAGAAAAAGGGCAAAAGAACAAGCCAAAATTTATAGGTTATTTCTTTACAATGCCTAAGCATTATATTTTATGACGATACAAGAAAGGGATAAAAATGCTGTGTGGCACCCATTTACACAATTAAAAACTGCTCCTTTACCTATTTCTATTGTAAAAGGAGAAGGGGCTTATTTTTATGATGATAAAGGCAATAGGTTCATTGATGCCATTGCCTCTTGGTGGGTTAATTTGCATGGACATTGTCACCCTTATTTAACAATTAAAATTTCAGAACAATTACAAACACTTGAACATACACTTTTTTCTGGTTTTACTCATGAACCGGCTGTAAAATTAGCCGAAAGATTACTCGGTCGTTTACCCGATAATCAGTCAAAAATATTTTATTCAGATAATGGTTCTACTGCAGTAGAAGTAGCTCTTAAAATGGCATTTCAATATTGGAGCAATCAATCCATTAGTAAAACAAAAGTAATTGCTTTTGAAAACGGATATCACGGCGATACTTTCGGTGGAATGTCAGTAGGTGCAAGAAATGCCTTTAATCTGCCTTTTTCGAAATTATTGTTCGATGTAATTCACATACCTGTTCCTGTTCATGGACAAGAAAAAGTATCCTTGAATTCCTTAAATAAAGCATTAGAACAGCATGATATTGCTTCTTTTATTTTTGAACCCTTGATACAAGGTGCCGGTGGTATGGTAATATATTCCCCTCAAGTATTGGATGAATTAATTTATAATTGCCGTCAGAAAAATGTAATTACAATTGCTGATGAGGTTATGACAGGTTTTGGACGTACGGGTAAATTTTTTGCAAGTGAATATTTGAATGAAAAGCCAGATATTATTTGTATGAGCAAGGGATTAACTGGAGGAGTTATGCCGCTGGGGGCCACAGCTTGCGCTCAATTTATTTATGATAAATTTTTAAGTGATGATAAATTAAAAACTTTTTATCATGGACACTCTTATACTGCCAATCCTACTGCTTGCTCGGCGGCTTTAGCTAGCTTGGATTTATTCGATAATCCCGACACTTTCGAAAATATTAATCGTATTACTGAGAGTCATAAGCGTTTCTTTTTAAAAATAAAGTTACATAAAGCTTTAATTGATGTTCGTCAATTAGGAACCATTATTGCCTTTGAAATAAAAACTGATGAAGAAACAAATTATTTAAATTCATTAGCTGGTAATATTTCTGATTTTTTTATTGCTCGTGGTATTATTATCCGTCCTCTTGGAAATGTTATTTATATTTTACCCCCATATTGCATTAGCAACAATGATTTAGATTATATTTATAAAACAATAGAGGATTTTTTGAATAGCTTATGATATATGTTCAATTCTAAAAAACAATTTGTATACATACTTTTGGCTGGTATTTTTATTACCAATGCTGTTGTAGCTGAATTAATTGGCGGCAAGTTGATACATATTGGACCATTTATAATGAGTATAGGAATTATTCCTTGGCCCATCGTATTTTTAACTACCGATTTAATTAATGAATATTATGGGAAGGCTGGTGTTAGAAAACTTTCTTTAATTACTGCATCATTAATTTCTTACGCTTTTGTAATTTTATTAATTGCCATTAAAATACCGGCAGCAGCAGGTATTTCTCCTGTAAGCGATTCCCAATTTTATGCTGTATTCGGACAAAGTTTATGGATAATTGTTGGCAGTATTATAGCATTTTTAACATCTCAGTATATTGATGTATTTGTTTTTTGGTTTTTGCGAAATAAAACAGGTGTTAAAATGATATGGCTCCGAACTACCGGTTCTACAATTGTTTCACAGCTAGTTGATTCTTTTTTAATATTAGGTATTGCATTTTGGTTGCCAGGGAAAATGACTACCGAAAATTTTATTAATGCTGCATTTACCGGTTATGTATTTAAGTTAATCATAGCAATTCTACTTACACCTCTTATTTATTTGGGACATTCTTTGATTAATAAGTATTTAGCTAAGGAGGAAGCCTATGAAATCATTCATAAATCTGCCGAAGGACCCTGAAAAATTAGTGAAAATACTTTTTAAAAAATCAAGGCAATTTCAATTTTTTATTGTTGGTTTAAAATATTTCTTATTTTAAGTTTTTTTATTTTTCAATTCCTTTTTTTAGAAAAGCCTTTCGATTTAATAGATTTTTATTTTCGACTGATTTTTTTTCAATATTGGTATAATATCATCTATTAAATATAAAACTAAAATTACTTTCAAAAAAAGCATTTAAAACAATCATTTTTAAAATTAAAATCGATTTAATTCTTAATAAAAATTATATGGTAAATAAATATGAAAACACTTCTCTATCATTAAAAGAGAGTAGGGTAGAGGCTGAAATAATTACTATTGGAGACGAAATTTTAATTGGTCAGATAGTGGATACAAATTCTGCTTTTATTGCTTCTTTACTTAATATGACGGGAATTATTGTTAAACAAATTACATCTGTTTCTGATGAAAAAAATCATATAAAAAATGCATTGGATGAGGCCCAAAAACGTGCAAATGTAATTTTTATTACAGGTGGTTTAGGCCCTACCAAGGACGATATAACTAAAAAAACATTATGTGAATATTTTAATACCGCTTTGCGTTTTGACGAAGCAGTATTTAGTGATTTAATAAGAATATTTACTGCTTATGGTAAGGAAGTAACACCCACAAATCGATTGCAGGCAGAAGTGCCAGAATTATGTACCGTTATTCGAAATCATAATGGTACAGCGCCAGGCATGTGGTTTGATGTAAATGGAAAAATTTTTATTTCTATGCCTGGTGTACCATTTGAAATGAAAGCAATGCTAACTAATCAGGTAATTCCTAAAATTAAGGAGCTATTTAACTTGCCTATAATTGTTCATAAAACAGTTTTAACGCAGGGTATTGGCGAATCCTATTTGTCCGATTTAATTTCTGGCTGGGAAGATAGCCTTGCTAAGGATCATATAAAATTGGCTTATTTACCTTCACCTGGTATGGTGCGCTTGCGAATCTCTTTAATGGGAACAAATGCAGAGAAATTGAATGTATTGGTTAATAAAAAAATAGAGGAGTTGAAATTAATTATTTCGGAATTTATTTATGGTTACGAAATTTTTGGAGGGGAAAATCCATCGTTGGAGGAAATTGTTGGTAATTTATTACGTAATAATAATAAAACTCTTTCAATAGCCGAAAGTTGCACTGGTGGTTATATCTCTCACTTAATTACTAAAATTCAGGGCTGTTCTGATTATTACATTGGTTCTGTTATAGCATATTCCTATGATATAAAAGAGAAGGAATTAGGTATTTCAAAAGATGTGCTGGCATTACATGGTGCTGTTAGCCAGCCTGTTGTGGAGGAAATGGCCAGGGCTGTTCGTAATAAATTTAAAACCGATTATTCCATTGCTACCTCTGGTATTGCTGGGCCTGGAGGTGGTACAATCGACAAACAAGTAGGGACAGTTTGGATTGCCATCGCTACTCCTAAAAATGTTTATTCCGAAAAATTTTTATTTGGCAAAAACCGCGAACATAATATTCGAAAAACGGCGCATACAGCCTTAAATATGCTTAGAAAAGAATTTGAATAATTTTTTTGTTTAATATTAGTATTTAATTTCTTTCACTATTATTTTGTTAGTAATAAAAGAATACTTTAACAATAAAAAAAATGTTTTTTTAAAATTCTATTCGGAAACCCCCATAAGGAAAAAGCCCAAATTGATATTCGGTTTGTATTGATTTCGTATCTCGGTTATAAGATTGCCTAAGTATATTATCTGTGTCCAAAATATTTTCAACACTCATAAATAAACTTTGTGATGTCTTTTTCCTATTCGTTTTATATGTTAATTTTAAATCAAATCGAGAGTAATCTTTTAATTTTTTTGAAAAAGCTTCATTTTCAATATAAACGGCTGTCCCTGCAATATTTGATTTTTCTAAATCCATCGGAGTATACCTATTCCCGCCCGCTTGCGTATATTTTACATCCAGAGAAATTGATCTGTTTTTATTTCTCCCTAAGCCTAATTCATAACCCATAAGGGTATTAAATACATATCCTCCATTATAACTAGTATTGTATTCCAAATTATTGTTTGCCCTGTATTTCGATTGATAAATAGATGTGGTAGCTAAAAAATAGTAATGTTTACTGAAGAATTTTTCAATAGTAAATTCTAGACCATAATTTTTACCTATACCCTTGTTTACCAAACTATCAACAAGTTTAAGGCCCTCTAGCGCATTACCTTCATTAATCATAGAAAAGGTAGAATTAGCTCCTTGCTGCAAAGGTATATTATATAAATATTGATAATATGTTTCAAATTTAAATCTTAATCCTTTTGCAAAATTATTATCGTAGTTTAATATTACATGGTGGCTTTTCGATAAATCTAAATTGCGGTTGCTCTTAAAATAAGTATCAGTAGCTGGGTTGTAATTTTCATAGAAATAATAAATAGTAGGTTGGGTTTGACTGTGCATACCATAACCAAAACTAAAACTTTGTTTTGGTGTAAGCTGATAGCGCATACCTAAGCGTGGTTCCAAAGCTTTTGTATTATTTAATAAAAAATGCTGGTAGTGTATTCCACTATTTATAGTTAAATTAGAAAATGGTCTGTATTGCCATGCTACAAATGATTGAAATAAGCCAGCAATTGATTTATTCACATCAAGTCCTGTAATATATTTACCATAGAAGTTTGAATATGCAAACGATTTGGCATTAAAATAAATAGTTTGATAAGTAGCACCTGCTTTAATTAGATTGCTAGCATTTATTTTATCAGTAACAGTATAATTGGCAGTTAAATTAGCTTCCGTCGAGTTATTTTCTTCTGATCTGAATTTTGATTTATCAAGAGGTGAAATTGTATCGATGGTGCCATTAAAGCCACTTGCAGAAGCAGATAATGACAGCTTACCTGATATATTACTATTGAAAAAATAAGTGTTGGAAAGACCTGTAGCTCCCATTTTTGTTCCAAAAACAAGATCTTCTCCTTTTGAAGTAAATGACCAATCACTTGATTTTTGTTTGCTGTCTAATATTGAAACACTACTGATGCCACCTATGCCCCAAAAGGTGAAAATCCCTGCTTTTTTCGTTGGGATATTTACTTTATACGATATATCTTGATATTGAGGACTTGAAGATACGCCAAATGAAATACCCAATCTATTAAATATTTCTAATGTAGAATAACGATAATTAATAATATAAGAACTGCCCTTTTCTTTAGATATAGGACCTTCGGTTCCAAGTTCAATGCCGTTTACACCTATCTGACCTGTTAATTCGTTCGTTTCATTATTCCCATTTCTTAATTTTAAATCAAAAACTGCAGCTGTTTTATTCCCATATTCTGAAGGAAATGCACCTGTTAAAAAATCGGAATTACCGAGTACGTTATTGTTGAGCATGCTGATAGGCCCTCCAGTGGAACCTTGTGTCGAAAAATGATTTGGGTTGGGAATATCAATACCTTCCAAGCGCCATAATACGCCAAGAGGTGAATTGCCGCGCACTATAATATTATTTTGGGCATCATTTCCTGATGAAACACCAGCGTAATTAGATACCATTTTACTAGGATCACCCCTACTACCAGCATATCTATTAGTTTCTTCGGCCTGAAAATTTCGGGCACTTACACTTACAAGGTCGTTATTAGCTTTCGTTTTGTCCTTTTCTACTATTATTTCAATTGCTTCGGAAGAATATACTTTTTCGCGCAACTCAATAGTTAATACCATCTCTTTGGCCGATGATAAAATAATATTATTTAAGATAGTTTCTTCATATCCTATAGAAGTGATTTTTATCGAACGCCTTCCAACTACTATATTTTCTATTCGGAATTTACCATCTACATCTGTGGTCGAACCTATTGTTGTGTCGCTGTTTAACAAGATTATATTTGCACCAAAAACAGGAGATTTAGAATCGGTATCAATAACTTTTCCTCTGATAGTTTGTTTGTAAATTTGTGCATTTAAATCTTTTAACAAAGTAAAAAGTAGAATTAATAAAAAGATAAAATTTTTATACATAGAACAAGTATTTTGTTTGCAAAAATAAGCTTTGTATTTAAATTATTAAACAAGATATATAAAGACTAAATCTTTAAATTTAAGTATTTTTTGCTAATAAAAAATTATATTTATAAAAATGGTAATCCCTATTTCAACCTTTTAATTATAATATTAATGGAGATTTTATATTTTTTTTAAAAAATAATTACCTTTACAAAAAGTATTCTAAAATTTAATATTTAGCAGCTGGTTTAATTATTAATTAAATGGTATGAGAAACCTTAGTTTTAATTCGTAAAAAAATATTTGTGACTAAAATAAAAATTTCAGTGGTTTCCTATTTGAACTCTCAACCATTTATTTATGGTTTAAAGCATTCAAAGTTAATTAAACATATTGATTTACAATTAGATATACCATCTGTTTGTGCCCAGAAATTAATGCATGGTAAAGTTGATATAGGATTGGTGCCAGTTGCCATTTTACCTCAATTAAAGCAATATTACATTCTAAGTGATTATTGTATTGGTGCAGAAGGTAAGGTAGGGTCAGTGATGTTATATAGCAATGTCCCTTTGGAAGAAATAACAACAATATTACTTGATTATCAGTCTAATACATCAATATTGCTAGTGAAAATTTTGGCCAACCACCATTGGAAAATTTCTCCACAATGGGTGCCTGCTGGCTTAAATTACGAAAATGAAATAATAGGAAAAACAGCAGCTGTAATTATTGGAGATCGCACATTTGAATTGGGCAATAAATTTAATTATTCCTATGATTTAGCCGAGGAATGGCACAAATTCACAAAATTACCATTTGTATTTGCCTGTTGGGTATCAAATAAAAAGATGTCAGTAAATTTCATAAAACAATTTAACGCTGCCTTAAAATACGGCATAGATAACCGTTCTCAGTTAATTTCTGAATTAATTATAAACAAGGCTTTTCATACTGATATAGATGTTTATCTTAATCGGAATATTAAATATGTTTTTGATGATGAAAAAAAAAATGCACTAAAGTTCTTTTTGAGTTTTATTTAATATACGCTACCCTCCATAAATTATAATTGTTATGTATTCAAATTAAAATATCAAAAATATATATGAAGTATGTCTTTTTTTATTAAGTTTGCATTAGATAATTAATATAATTTAGCAATTTTATTTTTGTTGTCGAATTATTCTATCATTAAATTGTATAATTAATAGGTTATGATAAAAAAAACAATGTATTTTTCGGTATTGTTGATGATTTCAATAAGCACCATATCTGCGCAAAAAAATATAATTGAGAAAAGCGAAGATCAAATTAAAATGTTTAATGCTCAGCAGCGTTTTTTTGCTGGTGATTTTCAAGGAGCATTAAATGGCTATAATGAATTACTGAAAAGTATGCCTAATAATTCAAATATGTTGCTGCATAAAGCGGAGTGTTTTTTTGGGATGAACCAATTTGAGCAATCATTAGAATATGCTAAAATGGCTAAAAGTGCTGAGGCTAAAGCCGACGTTAATCTTTCTTTACTTTTAGGTAAGTTATATTTTATAAGTGGCAATGTAGATTCAGCATTGTATGAATTTACTGCTTTTAAAACCTCATTATTGGGAGATGCAAAAAAAATTACTGAAAGTGATGTGGATGTTTTTCTTTCTCAAGTTAATCAAGCCAAAATTTTAATGGCTAAACCTGTCAATGTGAAAATTGACAATGCAAGTATTGTTATCAATTCTGAATATGATGATAAAAACCCATCTATTACTGCTGACGGTAAAACCTTAATTTTTACTTCTAGACGCCCAGGTAAGTCAAGCGCATTAGATGTAGAAGGGGATAAAAAATATTTTGAAGATATATACATATCCAAATGGGATTCCATTAATAAATTATGGTTGGAAGCCGAATTACTTCCTGGTGCTATCAATACTGAAGGTCACGATGCATGTACAAGCATTTCCCCAGATGGTAAAGCTATTTTTATTTATAAGAATGATATAGATGGTGAATCCCGTGGCGGTGATATTTATTTTTCGAAATTGAGCGCTTCTGGAAAATGGGGCACAGCTACTTCATTAGGAAAACCAATAAATACAACGTTTTTTGAAGGTGGAGCTTGTATTTCACCCGATGGAGGTACCCTTTACTTTGTTAGCGAGCAGCCTGGAGGTTTCGGGCATGCCGATATTTATATGGCAAAACGTAAAAGTCGTACCGAATGGGATGTGCCAGTTAATATTGGTGCAGATGTAAATACTACTGAAGATGAAGGAGGGATATTTTTAGCACCAGATGGTAAAACATTATTCTTAAGTTCTAATGGGTATAACTCAATGGGTGGTTATGATATATTAAAAACTGTTAATGAAAATGGTAAATGGTCTAAACCAGTTAATTTAGGATACCCTATTAACACCCTCGATAATGATATGAGTTTAACGCTTTCATTGGACGGAAAAATAGGATACTTCACTAGTGATAGAAAAGGGGGCACTGGTGGCCTTGATATTTATAAAGTTGATTTATCAAATTATCAAGTTCTTGAGAATGATACGAAACGCAAAATAGTCGATTCTGTAGCTATTACAAAAGGTACAGTTTTTAATGCTACCGATGGTACTGCCATGGAGGCCGAGTTGATGTTTTATGATCAAAATGGAAACAAAGTTGCTAATACTCTCTCTAGCTCGGGTAGTGGTGATTACTTTATTACTCTTTTAGTAGACAAAACATACCAAGTGAAAATAAATTTAGAGGGTTATAAACCAATTGATGAAAAAATTGAAATTAAAGCTGCTAAAGAAGGTTCAACTACTTTGGTGAAACATTTTTTACTTTATAAAAATTAATTTAATCAAAATTGTATTTTAAAAAGGGGAGAATCGCATTTTTTGTGAATCTCCCTTTTTTTTTACCCTAGTAAAGCTTGCTTAAGTAATTAAAATAATATTACCTTTATGCCCCTATGAATTTTACCTTTCCAGCATTTTTATTCGCATTATTTGCAATAGCAATACCTGTTATAATTCACCTGTTTAATTTCCGGAAATTTAAGACTGTTTACTTTAGCAATATTCGTTTTTTGAAAGAAGTAAAACAGGAAACGCAATCAACTTCAAAGCTTAAACATTTATTGGTATTAGCATCTCGCATTTTAGCGATTAGCTTTTTAGTATTTGCTTTTGCACAACCTTTTATCCCCGCTAAGAATAATAAAGTTTCTATAGGTGATAAAGCTATCAGCATATTTGTTGATAATTCATTTAGCATGGATGCCATTAATAAAAATGGCACCCTGTTAAGCCAGTCTAAAAAAAGAGCCATTGAAATTGTTTCCGCTTATAAACCTTCGGATCGTTTTCAATTACTTACGAATGATTTTGAAGGAAAACATCAACGTATTGTGAATAAAGAAGAATTCATACAATTGCTGGATGAAATAAAAATAAGCCCTGCCAGCCATAGTATCTCTGAAATTACAACAAGGCAAATGGATGCCTTGAACCATGCCGAAAATAAAATAAAGATAGCCTATATTATTTCCGACTTTCAGAAAAGCAATGTTAATATTTCTCAAATTAAAAATGATACAAATATTTCCTTCCATTTCGTTCCAATAGTAGCAGCCCAAAGAGATAATGTTTATATTGATACCTGTTGGTTTGAAAGTCCTGTGCGCCAATTCAATCAATTAGAAAAATTACATGTTCGCATAAAAAACATGTCCGATAAGAATCTCGAAAATAATTCTATTAAGTTATTTATTAATGAAATTCAAAAAACTCCTGCTAGTTTTAGTGTGGATAAAAACTCCGATACGGAAGTTATTCTTTCTTTTGCCTCCAAGGAAATAGGCTTGCAACTTGGTAGGATAGAGTTAAATGATTACCCAGTTACTTTTGACGATAAATTTTATCTTAGTTTTACAGTTTCTGAAAATATTTCTGTTCTATCTATTAACTCTTCCGGTTCCAATCTATCGCCTTCTGAAAGTCCATACTTGAATAAACTTTTTGGTTCCGACTCCCTTTTTACTTTAACTAATTCTTCTGAAAATAAACTTGATTATTCGGCTCTTTCAAAAAATAATTTAATCATATTAAATGAATTGAAAATTATTTCCTCGGGATTAGCACAGGAGCTAAAACGCTTTATGAATAATGGAGGAAGTGTATTGGTTTTTCCTAATTCAGAAATTGACATCGAGTCCTACAAGGATTTTTCATTACTTACAAATACAAACTATATCGATAGGATAGATACTGCAGCCACAAAAGTGGATAAAATTAATCTTGAACATGATATTTACAAGGATGTTTTTGATAAAAAAATAGTTAATACAGTAAATCTTAATTTGCCTATTGTTAGCAAGCATTATGTTTATACTAAACTAACCCATAGCAACGAAGAGTATTTACTCAAATTACAAAATAACGATGTTTTATTAAGCACTTATAATATCGAAAAGGGTAAATTATATCTATCATCCGTATCGCTGCAATCAAATTACAGCAACTTCGCCAAACATTCTTTATTTGTCCCTTCCTTATACAAAATAGGTATATACAGCCAAAACAGCCAAGCCTTATTTTATACTATCGGAAAAGATGAAGCAATAGAATCTGGGAATATATTAACTGGAGAAAATGTATTTCATATTAGAGGGGTAAATAATAATTTAGATATTATCCCAGAACATAAAGTATTGGCATCAAAAACACAAATAATAGTGCACAATCAAATTATTAATGATGGAAATTATCACTTAATTGTTGGCAATGAGAAAATATCAGGTATCTCATTTAATTTTAACCGCAATGAATCTAATTTGAATTGTTATGGTTCTGATGAATTAAATGAGCAGTTATTAAAAAAAAATTATTCAAATTTTATTATTCTGGAAGCTGGTGCTCAAAGCTTAAAACAATATATAATGGAAATAGAACAAGGCAAAAAACTTTGGAAAATTTGTATTATTCTCACCTTGATATTTTTAGCTGCTGAAGTATTATTATTACGTTTTATGAAATAGAAAATAAGTAAAGAATAGGCTAATCAGATTAATTAAAATCTATTTTATATTTTATAAAAAAAATGGTGTAACTTGTGAATCAAAAATTAATACCAATGAATTTACTAATTAAATCAGCCTATATTGTTGACAAAACCTCTGCCTATAAAGGTAAAGTAATGGATTTGTTAATAGAAAATGGAATTATTAAATCTATAAAACCAAAAATAATACCTCAAAAAAATGTAAAAATATTAAATGTTAATAATTTACATGTATCGGTTGGATGGTTTGATATGCAGGTGAATTTTTGTGACCCGGGATTTGAACATAAGGAAGATTTATGCACTGGGATAAGTGCTGCTATTGCTGGTGGTTTTTCTGGTGTAGCATTAGTGCCATCTACCAATCCGCCTATACATACCAAAAGTGATGTGCAATATATAAAAAGTAAAACCACTAATTCAATTGTAGACGTTTATCCTATAGGTACTGTATCCCACCGACAGGAAGGAAAAGATATTTCGGAAATGTATGACATGCAGCAGGCCGGTGCTATTGCTTTTTCAGATGATAAAAAACCTATTCACGACGCTGGATTATTAATGCGTGCACTTTTATATTCACAAAATTTTGGTAGCTTAATAATTACGCATTGCGATGAGAAATCTATTTCTTTGGATGGCCAAATGAACGAAGGGATTACTTCTACAATTCTTGGTTTAAAAGGGATTCCTGCTATTGCAGAGGAACTGATGGTAAGCCGTAACATATCCTTAGCAGAATATACAAACGCTCCTATACACATCTCAAATATTTCCACTAAAAAATCGGTATCTTTAATCAAGCAAGCGAAGGCCAATGGTTTGAAAGTTACTGCATCCATTAATGCATATAGTTTGGCTATTGATGATAGCGCTTTAATGGAGTTCGATAGTAATTTTAAATTAAACCCTCCTTTGCGTTCTAAAAGTGATATAGAAGCTTTGCGCAATGGTATTGCTGATGGAACAATAGATGCCATTACGAGTGATCATCGCCCGCAAGATATTGAGTCGAAGGTGATTGAATTCGACTATGCTTCTAATGGAATGATTGGCTTGGAAACTTCCTTTGGATTGATTAATAGCAATAAGGGTAAAATAAAATTAGAAACAATTATTGAAGCATTAACTACTAATCCTCGAAAAATATTAAAAATTAAACAACCTAAAATTGCTGAAGGTGAAATAGCAAATATTACGCTATTCAACCCTGCTGCAGAATGGCTATTTGAGAAAAAATGTATTCAATCTAAATCAATTAATACCCCATTCCTTGGAACTAAATTTAAAGGGAAAGTTATTGGGATTATCAATAATTCTGCTTTTAATATTAAGGATTTTTAATTTTTTTTATCTCTCGTTTTTTTTATTAATAAATAATCGAGTTTATATACGTTAGGAAACAATTCTATTTATTCTTACTTTTGATTAAATATTTTATTTATGAATTTTTTAATAGAAAAAAATAATAAATACACAGTTGTTAAGGTTCAAGTAGAAAAATTGGATAGTACTATATCCCCTTTACTTAAAACAGAACTGGTTTTGTTAAATACCGATGGGATTAAAAATATTATTATTGATTTATCTGAATCTCGATACTGCGACTCTTCAGGGCTAAGCGCTATATTAGTTGCAAATCGCCTTTGTAAAAATAGTAAAGGTGCTTTTGTTTTAACAGGCTTGCAGGATCCTATAAAAAAATTGATTTCTATTTCTCAATTAGATACCATTTTAACGATTACAAAAAATTTGGAGCAGGCGATTAAATTATACTAAGTTATTTGTAAAAAATTACTTATTACCCCATTAATATTTAACCTTCACCCAATTAAAATTCTTATTTAACAATATTAATAATAGGTATAGAACTTTAATTTATAAAGTACTTTCTTTTTAAAAAAAGTGTATTGTTACCCCTCTATAGTTATTATCTAAAATTATTAATTCAGTAGTGTTCAATTGTAATGCATGAAAAAGTATTGGCGTATTGCATCTTAGTAGTATTATACTTAAAAATAAGAAAGATTGATTTTTTAAAATAACTATTTTGCTAAAACTTACGAGATTTCATTTTATAGTAATAATAGCTATTTTGGCTATTCATGCTCTGTTTTCTTTATGCGGTTTAAAACCGGTAAACGTAGAGCAAATTTTTTGGTACATTATTGATTTTAAGTTTTTGCGTGAAAATTTCTTCTCGTCCTTAATTTATTTTCATGAAATCCCTCCCTTGTTAAGCATTATACATTATGGTGCTGAAGTTATTTCGTTTGGGCACCGGTATTTGTTTTTTGCATTATTGCTGCCCTTGCTTCACAGCCTTTGTTTCCTCCTTTTTAGTAATGTAATACATCAATTAAATTTTAAGTATGATAAATTATTTCTTGCGATTATATTTCTCAATCCTGCGGTATTTATATATTTCAGATTTCCATTTTATTCCACTTTTTTATTTGTTCAAAGTATATTGTTTTTATTTGTTTTAATTGGAAATTTCAGCTCCAACAAAAAACTTATTTTTATCACTGTATTGCTTGTTATTGCAGCTTTGGAGCGCTCATCGTATAATCTATTGATAGTAATTCTATTGCTGTTGCCATTTATTTTAAAGGCATCTAAAAGAACCATTGTTATTTGTTTAGTTCTACTTTTAATACCATTTAGTTTATATTTAAAAAACTATGTGCTCTTTGGGAAGTTTACATCCAGTACTTTAACCGGAATGTATTTTCATGGGCATATTGATAAAAATATACCAGGTTCAAAAATTAAAAAAATTGGTATTTGCCGACCTGTTGCTTACTATAAAGATTTTATTAATGAAAACGATCCCATGGTTATTCGTTATAAGCACGTTCCAATATTAAATCAAAACGATATGAACAACATTCGTTACCTCCAAGTATCGGATGAATATTTAAAAGAATTTAAAGAAAATTTCGATTTGTTATATTCTATTAAATATGTGTCGCTTGGCATTATCCGATATATGTCTAGCCCTAGCGCTGATTATAAATATTTGAATACTTATTTAGATAATAATTCCTTTCAATTGTATGATCTTTTTGATTTGCCAAATATCCAGCTTAAAAATGAAACAAAAACAGTAATTCCATTTTCATTGTACTTGTTTGTTTATCCATTCATTTTGATATTTTTATTGTTTTATTTCCGGAAATTAACTTTCGTGGTCCGTTATATTCTACTGTATACTATTTTCTTCAGCATTTTATATGCTGCAATAGACCCAGCGGAATCCATGCGCATGCGATTTGAGATAGAGCCATTTTTTTATTTTTTATTGCTATTTGTTTTAGCAAATTATAAAGTGCTGAAAAATAAGCAATGCCAAATTAAATCTAAGGCTTTACTCTAAAAATATATTTTGGAACTGTCATATTATAGGTATAAATTAATATGACAAGTGTGTATATTTAAGTTAGATAATTTATAACAAAGGAGTCCGCAATTTTAAAAGCTGACTGCTTGTGTCAGAAATTTTAATATTCATTTTTCTAAGCTATATAAAACATTTAAATATTAAAGTACTTCTAGAGTCTTTCGTCGGTGATTTTATTTTACTGATGCTCTGGATATTTGAAATAATTTAATTTACAGATGGTATTTTGAAGTTTAGGATTTTTATATTATATTTGTCCAATATTTTTATAATCATTAAGGTTTTTAATGATAAAAGATATATATAATTTAGTGTTAAATTTAAAATATAATTAAACCTCTAATTTTTTTATTATGATAAAAAATTTACTTTCAACAGTACTATTATTTACAAGTGTAGGTGTTATGGAATCCACCGCTCAGGCATTATGCACATCAAATGTTTCTTGTGTTCCAGCAGATTCAACTTTTGGAATATGCCCTGATTCAGCTACAGGTATTCCTGCAGGAACATTAGGTCAAGCTTATAATGTTACTATGAGCATTAAATTTCCTGGTACTACCACTGTTGGTGGTCAAACTTTTACATTAACCCATTTAGGTATAACGGATGTTGATGTGGATACTGCTACCTCTGGAGCTCCTGCTTTTGTTCCTATTTCAACTATTGGATTAAACTATTTAGGTAGTGGTGCAAATACCCCTTCTGGTGGCGCAACAGGAATTGGTAGTTTCACAATGACTAAGTTTTGTTATTGGGATGCTCCTGGTAATTCATGTGTAATACTTAGTGGAACTCCTAATAAAGTAGGAACCTTTAAGGTAAGAATTAAGTCTAAAGCTCGGGCTTTAGTTTTTGGATTTGGACAATGGAGCGATGCGCCAGAAAATACTGATTATAGATTGGTGGTAAGTAGCGGACCAAACGGTATTGCATCCTTAGAAATTAATAAATTTGAAATATCTCAAAATATCCCTAATCCATTTAGTGATAAAACTGAAATACGATTTAATTCAGGAAATAATTCAGAAGTTGAATTTAAAGTTTTCAACTTGTTAGGTTCAGTAGTATACAGCAGTAATTTGAAATCAGTTAAAGGAGTTAACACTATCTCTTTAGAAGCTAATTTATTTAATCCTGGTGTATATATGTATTCCATTAAAAATGGTGCTAATACTATTACAAAAAGAATGGTTGTTTCAGCCAAATAATGCAAAATTTCGAATTAACTTTTCTTGGTTGCAGTAGTGCAACACCTACTTCAATTCGTAATCCAACCGCTCAGCTATTAAATATAGCTGAGCGGTTTTTTTTAATTGATTGCGGGGAGGCTACACAAATACAGTTGCGTAAATATAAGCTCAAGTTCCAGCGCATAAATAATATTTTTATTAGCCACCTGCATGGCGATCATTATTTTGGATTAATAGGGCTATTATCGAGTATGCATTTACTTGGTAGAACACTAGATTTACATATATATTGTCCGCTAGAATTGGAGGAAATAATTGCATTGCAATTTAAACATTCGCAAACCTATCTGAAATATAAAATTATTTACCATCATCATAAATTTATTGCTAATGATTTAATATTTGAAGATTCAAAAGTGGAGGTACGAACTATTTTGTTGAACCATAGAATCCCTTGCTGCGGTTTTTTATTTATAGAAAAACCTTTACTCGCGAATATTGCAGCTGAAACAATTAAAAAATATCAAATTTCTATTGAGCAAATTGTTAAAATAAAATCGGGTGCTGATTTTATAACACAAACAGGAGAGATAATTCCTAATAATAAGCTAGTAAGTACCCAGTACAAACCCCGAAGCTATGCTTATTGTTCCGATACTTGTTATGACGAACGTATTATTGAGTTTATAAAAGGAGTTGATTTACTTTATCACGAGGCTACTTTTATGAATGATATGTTGTTGCGTGCCAAAGAAACTTATCATAGCACTGCATTGCAGGCTGCCACAATAGCTGAGAAGGCAGCGGTAAACAAATTAATAATAGGTCATTATTCGGCGCGTTACAAGGATCTGCAGCCATTACTTGATGAGGCTCAAACTGTTTTTAAGAACACTGTTTTGTCGGTAGAAGGTGAAAGCATTGTTGTTAGCAATTAATATTTTTTTGCCTTTTAATTGTTAGTAGGTAATCCTAATGATAAAAAAATGTCCCCTGCGCTAACATTTTAAAATACCCGAACATTAGCCTAAATTAAAAATTTAAAAAATAATTAATTTGGTTTTATTTTCAAGTCCGATTTCATTAGCTCCTTGATATATTTTACAGGAGCGCTGCCATAACTAAGGAATTTTTCATGAAATTGTTTCAAATTAAAATTATTGCCTTGCAATTTTTTCAACTCTTCTCGGAAATCATAAATTTCGGTAAACCCAGTAAAATAACAGCATAATTGAACTTGCGTAACAGTTACTCTTTTCCATTTACCTTCCGCTTCCGATTTTTGTTGGAACGCCTCATCAATAAGTAGGTACAAGGCATCCTTTTTATTCATATTTTTTGTATGAACACTGTAATCTAAAATAGTATTGCAGGTGCTACGCAAGTTCCATTTAAAATACATTAACCACATTTCGGGTGAATTATCATAACCACTTTCTAACATCATGCGTTCAGTATAAACAGCCCAACCCTCAATCATGGAACTGTTACCGAACAAGGATTTTATTAAACTAGGCGACTGATTACTATAAACCAGCTGGGTATAATGCCCCGGTATCGCTTCATGAATATTTAATATTTGAAGGATATAGTAATTGTATTCACGCAAATAACTTTCTGCTTTATCTTTATCCCAACCCGATAGGCTTCCAACATTATAATACGTATTCCCATTCTTATCATAGGGGCCTGGTGCAGAAATGGATGCTCCTGCTACGCCTGCCATATAATCTGGTTCTTTTCTTACTACCAGTGGCTTTGTGGGATCGATGTATATTAAATCTTTTTTTAATATAAAATCGGTTAAAACTGGCAACTGTTGTTCTATTGCTGATTGAAATTCATCCGGTTTAACATGTTTTTCAGAAATTTTATCTATTACTTGTTTTATCAGCTGAAGAGTATCTTTGGGTTTAGTAATACTTTTCAATTTTGCCGATACATCCTCCCCATTAACAAAATATTTCTCCCACAGATTGTCCGCTATGGTATACATTTTTTCGTGTAATCCTTTTTTATGTTGCAGCGCTTTATTATAAATTTGGTCAACAGTATATCCAGATTGAATATCAAATTCAAACTTTTTTTCATACAAGTCTTTGCCTAGTCTAAAACTCCGTGGCGTTTTATTACTCATTGTTTTTAACCACAATACGTATCCCTTTATAGCTTTTACAGATTCCCTCGCATTGGCCTCCATCATTTGTCTCTCATGTTCGCCAAAGGGTACTTTATTTAAAGAATCAATAAAATCTTTTTCGAAAACTGAAATACCACCTAAATTTTGATCAATTGCTAAAAGGCTATGTTCTATTGTCGGATTGTTAATATTCTTTTTTGCAGCTTCGTAATAAGCAGTAATATTTGCCATTTTTAAATTGAAATTACGCAAGCGCACATCTAACGAATCGTAATTTCCTATCAGTATTTCAGCGAAAGCGCCGGAAACATTATAATCGGATGGATTCCATTCGTATGATTTGAGTTCAGTAATAGAAAAAATAATTGTTTTTAGCTGATTTTCAATCATATAGTAATCAGTCTTATTATTATCCGATAATAAAGTAACATCAAATGTTTTCAATGAATCTAAATTAGCATTAGAAAAGGCTAACTCATTGGCTCTTGATGCATTATTGGGAACTATCAATATACTATCATATTTATGATAACCTTGATTGCTTGCCCACAATGGATAAACAGCCCACAGTTGCTCTATAAAGTTAGCTTTATAAATATCAAATTGAGGATTAATATCTGATGCAGCAACAGAATTATTTGTTTGTTTTTTTTGGCTAAAAAAAAGGATAACCAATAGTGCAAGTGGTATGATTAATAGTATGCTCCTTAATTTAATATTCATTTTAGTTTTTTATTTTGAATTAAATTTTAACATCATTTAAAATCTAAAAATATCTTAAATAAATAATCTATTTAATTTAATTATTTGCTTTTATTATTTAATTTTTCTTCTTTTAATTTCTGTTTTTCTAGTTTCATATTATATCGTATATCTCGCCAATATTGAGCACCGTAGCTAACAAAAACTTCCGATCCCGATTTAATATTTTTAGTAGCAGAAATCCAGCCTGTTTTTTTATAGATTTCATATTGGCAATTGTTTTTCACTGACTTTATTTTGGTTAATCCTTTAGCATCATTAGCATAACGTGCATATGCTTCGGGAGTGTGAAAAGCATCAATACATTTATTTCTGTTAACATAAAAAACATAACCTCCTTCATCGCGTTCCGCTCTAATATCACATTCTTTCCAACTAATAATTTCTCCAAGGTATTCAATAATTCGTTCGCCTTTTTTAACATCACGATTAACAAATAAGCCTTTTCCTGCTCCAGGAATGGTAGATTTTTTTACAATAAACTCTTTTAACATATATTTTATATAAGTCTTTTAAATATTAAAAACTTTGAGGTGATTTTTTTTTAATAATATCTTAGTTCTACTTTGGTAAATCAAAATATACAATCTTCCTATTTGCCCTTAGAATCCCGAAGGGATGTAATTATTATAACAAAATTACCATCCAACGAACCAACAACCCCGAAGTGGTGATATTGTTGGAATCTCTATATTATTCAATCCAATCAAATAAATATTTTTCGTAGTAGTCCACATGGAATTTTTTCAAAAAATCGATGTACT
>Ga0114966_10000382_pt1 | contig 43138 bp, 40 predicted proteins | sample M_130207_XF_Meta_FD_87029 | JGI IMG/M metagenome (GOLD analysis project Ga0114966, IMG submission 87029) | Freshwater microbial communities from Lake Montjoie, Canada to study carbon cycling - M_130207_XF_MetaG | ecosystem: Environmental > Aquatic > Freshwater > Lake | place: Lake Montjoie... | reverse complement strand
GAGTTATTGTATCAACTGTTGATTCAGTCCAATTCATAGTATCATATTTTTCAATAATACACTCTGGATGCTTACATATTAAGTTAGAATTTTCATCAAGTTCTCTTTCGGTATAAGTTTGTTTATCTAAACCTAATTCAGACAAATAACTATCTGTTATTAATGACTTACTTAAAAAATTTTCCATTATATTATTTTATGTATTTATCTTTAAGTTTAAATAATCGGCGTTTTAAATGTGCGAAGGTGTAAAAAAGTATAGCAAAAACATACTTTTTTTAAAAAAGTGTAGCAAAAACATACTTTTTACACATCGTAACCAAGTATAAAGAATTATTTCTTAATTTTTCTACTTATTTTTCTCTTTTTCTTACCACCTTTGGGTGTTTTACTTTTGGGTGTTTTACTTTTGGGTGTTTTACTTTTGGGTGTTTTACTTTTGGGCGTTTTACTTTTGGGTGTTTTTTGTAAGGATAAAGGAATTATACTTTTAATTTGTGTAATAATTTCTTCGGCGGGTTCTATCATATCATAAATATAGTGAGTCTTATTAGTAAATATAATTGCGGTATAATTCTCAGGATTATGTTTTTTTAATATTTTTATTTCTGCCATTCTTCTATTATTATTAAAATCTTTTGACCATTCATCGCCCTCTGGTTCTTGTATATTCACAAATGCTAAGGTAGGTACAGGTAATTCTAACTTTAAATGTTTGCTAAAAAATGTACTTCTAACATTATGACATACATCATTTATTAAATACATATCATCTATATTTGTATGTGTGGTTTTCCATCCATCTAACATCTCTCTTAATTTTTCCTCGGTAATAGGAATATCATTTATACCTGATTTATTAATGTTTTGTAAGCGAAGTTTCATATTATTTGGTGTCCATAATGCTGAATCTAATAAAATCACGTGAATACATTGTACTGAATACACTTGGGCAAAATATAACGCAAACAAACACCCTGCACTAAACCCAACCGGGATAAATTTATAGTCTTCAATGTTGTATTTTGCTTGTATATCATCATAAACCATTTGAATATGTGTATCTGGTCTAACATAAGATAAACCAAAATCAATATCTTTATCAAAATCAGTATGTTCTGCGTCGCTCATATCATAATGCCAAATATTATTCACCTTATCTTGATAAGTATAAACATGACCTAATTTTTTTAATCTATCTAAAAATTTACTTTTGGTATATTCATTCCAAGCTTTCTGATTTGTGCCTGCACCTTGAAACATAATAAATAATATTTTTGTCATTCTATTTATAATATAAATAGTTGATATTATAAATATTTGTTCTTATAAATATTTGTACTTTTTATTCACATTTATTTATGCCATATGTTTTCTTTAACCATTCGTGCAATATTTCTATATCACATGTAGTATAATCTCCCGTAAAACCAGTTAATTTCAAAAATTTAGGTTTTTTCATTTTCTTGTTTTTATGGAAAATATAATCATCAAAATTGCCTTTGCCTTTTCTAATAGATGTTTCCTTACTTATAACCCGTATAAGCGCCGAGTTGCCGTTTTCCCAATCATACAAGAATTCAGCTAGGTCGTCCATGTCGAGTGTAGTAGCTTCTTCTAAAGTCAGTTTAAGGGATTTTTTTTCGGTCCCCCATTCAATATACCAACCGAATTTACCCGACCGCAAGAGCACTTCTTTCCCCGCGTGGACACCCAATGAGCGTCCGTTTTTCCCCTCGGTCGGTTCCAGTAAAATGTCGGTTAAGGAATATTCGCCCTTGCGTAGCTTGTCTAAATCTAGTTCTGGTTTAACCGTTTTAAAAGTAACGCCTGCTCCTGCTTTGCTTGCCTCTGTCTCTGCTTCTGCGCCTGCTTTGCTTGTGCTTGCCCCTGTGCCTGCCTCTGCTTTGCTTGTGCTTGCCCCTGCCCCTGCCTCTGCTTTGCTTGTGCTTGCCCCTGCCTTGCTTGCGCTCGTACATTTTATCACGGGCCCATATTTCCCCATCATATAGACATGTTCATTATCTATGCGTATCACTTCTTTCCCCTTGTGTTTCTCGTCAATGTGTTGGATAGAGGCTTCCAAGTCGGTTAAACACGACTGACACAAGTCAGACCACACTTTACGCCCCTGAGCGATTTCGTCGAGTTGGGCCTCCATGTGTTGCGTATATTCATATATAAACAGTGAATTAAATTGGCTAAGTAGATATTCTATAACCATAATACCCAGCGGTTTAATGACCAGTTTATTCTTTTCATTACCAAATTCTCGTTCACTTTCTAATGTCTCGATTTTATTACCCGTCAATTCGTAATCGAGACATTTTATTAAGGTCCCTTTTACATTCTCTTTTTTCACGTACCCCCGTTCTTGAATTTTCTCGATTAGCGATGAAAAGGTCGACGGGCGCCCAATACCCCGTTCTTCTAATAATTGCACCAATTTGGCTTCGGTATAGTGGCTCTTCAATTCCTTCATACTTACTTTTGCAGTAATTTTTTTATACGGTAGTACCGAGTGCGGTTTTAATGTTTGTAAATATGTGAATTCTTTATTTTGTTCTTCCACGCCGTTGACAATTTTCCACCCCGGAAAAACGACTTGTTCGGTGGTAAATTTATATAAAGTGTCTAATGGGGCGGTAATCGACGCGCTAAGGGTTTTATATAAAGCTGGGTTCATACAACTTTCTACAGCATTACTCCAAATAAGTGCATACATTTTACCTTCTTTTAGAGAGAAAGTAGTCCCTTCTAATTGTTTTATTGAAACCTTGGTCGGCCGAATAGCTTCGTGTGCGTCTTGGGTTATAGTTGCACCTTTGCTGGAGGGTTTTGCCCTTACTGCGGTTGCACTTGCCGTTGCACTTGCCCCTGTTGCACTTTCTGCACTTGCACTCGTAATTACCTCCATATCCGGTCGTAAATATTCACGACCATATTCCTTTGCTATATAGGTACTCGCCGTGGCGATAAATTCTGACGAATACGTAGCGCTATCCGTCCGCATATACGTAATATAGCCCTCTTCATATAATCTCTGACAAATGGCCATGGTTTCTTTGGGCGATGTATGCAAATGGGTGCTAGCCACTTGTTGCAGTCTACTAGTGGTAAATGGCATCGGCGGAGGTTTCGTCACATCTTTGCTTTCACCACAAGTATAGACGTGCTTAAACTCTACACTGGCTTGTAAGAAAGCTGTTATATTACTTGCCGTGTCAGTAGTAAACGTACTCTTTACGTCTTTGTTGCTATTAACGGGGCACAGACGTAAGACAAACGGCAAGTTCTTACTAGTAAAATAACCCGTCACATTATACTCTTTTTTCCCCGGTGCTAACTGTATGTCTTTATAGTTCTCATACACTAAACGGAGCGCGGGTGTTTGACAGCGTCCCGCGGAAGTACCGTCTTTAACATTTTTCCACAATATCGGCGATAATTTATAGCCCACCAACACGTCCAAGACTTGTCGCGCCAGTTGGGCGTTGACTAGAGCCATATTCACATAGCGATAGGCTTGGACGGCTTTCTGTAAAGCAGGTTCAGTCACTTCATGAAAGACAATCCGCTTGGTAGTAGCTATCGGTAACTCAAAATAATCGCATAAATGCCACGCAATCGCTTCGCCTTCGCGGTCATCATCTGTCGCCAAAAAAACTTCCGTGGCTTCTTTAATAGCCTTCTTAATTTTATTTATTTGACTCTGTTTATTTTCACTAATAATAAATTTTGGTTCGAAGTTATTATGAATGTTTATGGATTGTAACCCATTTAACTCGCGAAAATGCCCGTAACTCGCAATGCATTTATTACCGGGTCCCAAATATTGCTCGATTTTCTGGCATTTGGCAGGTGATTCTACGATAAAAAGATTGACAGGCATGCTGTGTTATAAGTTAATAAGAAAATATATCTAAATAGTTTTGACAATTCTGTTTCACTGGTATCTAAAATTGAAATATATTTTAGTTATAATAAGATATGGTATTAAAGTAAAGTATTATTACATGCAAAGCAACAAACAATTCGAAATGATGTCAACTAGGCTGAATGAAGATTTTGACAGCCTGTATGAGCTGGTCAATAGTGAAGAATATCCAGTAGACATGGAAGTGTTCACTCTAAATTTAAATGATTTGATTGATGCCGATTTTATTATTCGTAATATAAATGAAAGCCAAGACCAGGTATGGTATACGGGTAAGCCTGGCTTAAAATTCTCAGATTTTTCAGCCATAGATAGTCCTCTAAAAAAACAAATTTTAATACAATTCATCGAACATCCTGCAACTTTCTTCGTCCTGTTCAATACACAAAAAGGCAAGGCTGCCATCGTCCAGAAAAAACTCATTTCGTGGGCACAAGACCAACAAAGACAAATTGTTACAATTTTAATGTTAGATAATGACGCTACACTTGGCGACCAAACCACCGAAAGTTTAATCGCTAGAATGACAAAGGAAGGTGTTGCTGTGAAACTATTTCCCCTGGTGAGCACAAGTAAAACCACCGTTGACGAGATAAAAAATTATATTGACAGTTTCGCGGCCTTTCCCAAAGGAAAACCTATGCCCCTTATTACAGCTTTAACCAACCCGAAACAATTGGAGAAAGTGGTTGATATTTTACAGCATGTGTTACAACGACATCAAGAATGTCCAAATTTGCATTACGCCACTATATGGGACGAGGCCGACCGTACTTACTCCCTCGCCCGTGACAAACAAGTACATATTAAAGAGAGTACATTGTGTATTCGAAACTTTACACTGGATAATACTACTGCACTCCACGGCAACGGCTTTGTCACAGCTACAGACGGTGACCTGATAGAAGGCGATTACCCCGAATGCTCCAGTGCCCATGCCTTTATTCCTGAAATAAATAAAGAGGATGAAACACATTACCGTGCGATTCATCATTCGGAAGCAGTTGTAAAACTGATTGATATCAATCGCAAACATAAAAATAATCAAACCTTTTTAGATATTCTTGCAAAGAATAAAGAACATTTTATGCAGGAAATTACTTTAAAAAACGGACAAAAGGGTTTTCGCAAAACTATCATTAATTCTAGTGCACGGGGTGATGAGATGAAAAAACTTGCAAAAGAATTGAACCAACAAGGTTGCCATGCAATGATATTTAATCAAACGGGTCTAACTGTATTTAAACGCGGCGGAGATAATGCAATCCGTCTAAAAACAAAAGGTCGCAGTTTTAATCAGCTGTTGTTTTACTCATATAAAATATGTGAGCTTCATACCGCTCCATTATTCATTGTGGGACGTCGTAAAGTCGACAGGGGGCTAGGGTTTCATTATGCCCCACGCATTCATCATGGTATACCAGCTAAACTGCAAGAATTAGTATTTGAATTAGGTCCTTTACAACTAGACGGTAGTGAAGGACTTATCTGGACGGACGAATTCTTGGGACATGTAGAAATTAAAGAAACTGCCGTACAAAAAGCCGGACGGTTAGCTGGTATTGTAGCTCAATGTCCACAATATCCCTTAAAGCTCACGTGGTGGACGGATACAGAAACAGCCATGGTAGTAAAGCGTCACTATGAACTTGTCGATGCCACAAATAAACAAGGTGGTTGTAATACAATAGTCCAAGCACTTGAACGAGCAAAAATAGCTGTGCCAGAAACAGAATTGCCTAAAGTTTATCCACGCGAAGCAAGGCCTATTTTAATGTTCGATAATATTACACAGGAAGAGCGAATAAATTTTAAAAATAAGAATAAGAATATTCTTGGTATTCTTCAAAAATATAACCCAGAAGCCTATGAAACATATAAACTGTATAATATACATTGTTGGAAAATAGATACTCCTTCTAAATGTGAAAAATATGGTCTAACTACTATGACAAAACCCGATGCATATTCAACCGTGACAAATATAAGAGAGCAAGACCGAACAAAAAACGTGTTGATGGTATATTTGCATGAAAACACATTGATATTTAGCGCATGGAACGGTCAAATATAATTAAACACTAAGATAATATCACTCGACTTTTACATCACTCGACTTTTACCTCACTCGTAATACCCCGTTGTTTAAATTCTTGCCACGAAATCTTTTTCGCCGGAACGGCTGGGACATTCTCCAGCTTCTCTCCCGTTTTTTTATCAATCTTCTCCGCTTTGAGCAAGGCACTATCAATATACATGGCTTTTAAAATCTTCCCCACTTCAAATGCCCCCGTATGTTGGTCGATATTGCCCTCTTCAATATTCTTTAATACTTCGATTAATTTTAGTAAAATGTGTAAATTCATTTCATTTTTCTTAACTTTATTATAAATATCCGTGTAATTATTAAACAGAAAACTACACTGCGCCACGCACATCTCGTCGAATTTCTGGGGATTACTTTCGCCCAAGGTTTTCTCATATTTAGTTTTTAGTTGCAATAAACGGGTAACATCTACGTAAATTTTTTGACTATGTTTTTTTTGTCTAATTTCCTCGGTGCAATCCTGGACGTTATTTGCGTTTATCATTTTTTGCAAATGGATACGTTCACTATTATTCATGTGTATATATAAGAAATATAATTATTCTTTATATAACTAAAAACCATAATCTATTATTAAAATATATTAATAATATATAAATGAAATATAGGAGCCAGAAAAAAAAACAACAGAAGAGTACAACTAAAAGGAAAAGTCGCCGGCGCACCTATCGAGGTGGAGCGGTAGAAGTTAAACCCTTTGAAATGCTTGGTTATCCACACGGGGCTAGCTCGGCTAGTCAAGCGGCACTACTAAATGCGCAAAACAAAGATGCGGCGCAGTTTAAAATGAATAAAATTGGTGGTAAAGGAGAGGATACAGACGCTACTAAAACGACTGATGAACCAGTAGACGTGTTAGAAGTACCCCAATTTCCTGCACTCGGGGGAGTAAAAACCGCCTATAATTCTACTGATGCAAGTATTACAGGAAATCTTACAAGTGTAATTGGTGACGTGAACGCGACAAACGACCATTTTGCTCGAGTCGGCGGGTCTAGGAGCAAGCATAAGCATAAGCAGAGCAGGCACAAGCACAGCAGGAGCAAGCACAAGCATAAGCAAAGCAAGCAAAGCAAGCAGAGCAAGCATAAGCAAAGCAAGCAAAGCAAGCAAAGCAAGCACAAGCATAGCAAGTACTGCAAATGCAGTCAGAGACGCTGATAAATAATATTTATACTTATATATACATGACCGCTTTAGCAAAGTATGACTTTGAGCCCGGCTTAGCACCCCAGCCCGCCGGCCTAGTACCTGAACTGCAGTGTTTAATCTGTCTACAAGGTCCAACTATAAATGACGAGATAAAATTAATAAATGATATGTATTTTATTAAAAAATCGTGTAATTGTCTCTGTTATTCACACCACAAGTGTATCGAAAAATGGTTGGAAATAAAGGCAGCATGTCCAATATGTACTCAACCCATAGTATTTCCTGACACAAATATTAATCCTCCAGCGGACGAGACGACCATACTAATCAACCATAACATACCTGTCCGTAATTATATATTGAACCAACCGCCCTCTAATTGCTTTACAACTTTAGCAATGTATATGTGCATGAGTTTTGTAATATTCAGTATTTTACTGATAGGTAACTTAATAAACATAGAATTATAAATTATATTTTATATTTTATAATGTATAAATTTATATTTTATAATCACAGTATAATTTAGTATGAAAACTTCTGATTTGTCTATAACAATATTTATTATTATAGTGTTTATTTTACTTTACGTATTTAATATATTAACCGTCGGTATTAAAAAAATCCAGGAAGATTGGACCCTATATCGGTGTAATCCAGCGGTAATGCCGTTTGCGTCCGTCTTCGGTCAAGATACCTCAGCCAATTTTACGTATTGTATTCAAAACATGCAGGCGAATTATATGAGTTATTTGATGCAACCCCTACAATATAATTTAAGTGTGATTGGGGATATTGGGAAGAATGTCACCAATTCATTAAATGACGTACGGGCTTTCTTTAATAACATCCGAAATTTTATAACGGACATTGTTAAAAGTATTTTCTCCGTGTTTCTAAATATTCTCATCGAGTTTCAACGTCTCACCATGAATATAAAAGATTTATTTAATAAACTCATTGGTATAATGGTGACACTGATGTATACTTTAGATGGTTCAATCATGACCATGAATAGTACGTGGAGTGGTCCACCTGGACAACTTACGCGCGCCCTGTGTTTTCACCCCGATACGACCATTCGCCTAAAAGATAATTCATTGGTGTCGATGAAAGATGTGCCTTTAAATGCTATCCTACAAAATGGTGCGGTGGTTAATGCCGTCATGCATATTAATAATTTAGATGAAGACGGTAACTGTATTGAAGCCCTTTATAAAATAAAGGGAGGAGAGAAACGCTGTAATGACCTAGACGAAGATATTCTCGTCTCTGGTAGTCACTTGGTATATGACCCTACTAAGAAAGCGTTTGACCACGTGGAAAACTTGAGCCAAGCAGAGAAAACGGCTATACAATGTGAAGTTTTTACGTGTTTAATTACGTCGAATCATACTATACCCATTGGGAACTGGATATTTCACGATTGGGAAGATAATAATGGCTCACAATCAAAGGGTATATAAAAATATAAAATATAAAATATAAAATATAAAATATAAAAATATAAATACCTAAAGTTAATTACATACTATTATTCTCTCAAGTATTTATACGATATGTCGACAAACTCTCCTAACTATTTTTCCAAAATAAATGATTTGTATAATAAAACAAGTTTTCTCGACAAGTATGGAAAAGATGTATGGATGACTGTCATAATTGCTTTAGTCTTCTTCACAATTACCACATATTTTTATGTTTTAAATAATCTTGAACCGATTAAAGCTGATTGGGAAAATCAAAAGTGTAGCCCCTCCGTCATACCCTTTGCCGGAATAATCAATAAAGGTCCCAATGACACGGCGTTTGACTTTACAGGGAAAAATTTCACACATTGCGTGCAAGGCATCTTAACAAATATAACTGCGTACGCCTTCCAACCGATTTATTACATTATGAATAATTTAACCGGCAATTTTTCGGAAATGATTACGTCCTTGAATTCAATCCGAGGTATGTTCGATAAGATTCGCAATTCTATTAAAGAGTTTTCGGAGGAAACTATGGGCCGCACCCTAAATATTACGATGCCGTTAGTGCAGTTTGTCATTACTATAAAGAATATGGGAGCACAAGTGGTAGGTATCTTGACGGCCTCCTTGTTTACCCTCTTCGGTAGTTTTTTAACACTACAATCGTTGTTTGCTCTAATCCTGCAGTTTATTACTACCATATTAATTGCCTTAGTAGCCTTGATTATAACGTTTTTAATAATATCAGCTATTCCTATTTTTGGTTCGTGGGCTATACCAGTAGCGGCCGGTAATATAGCAATTATGATTGCTATACTTGTACCTACGGTGATGATGCAAATTTTCATGTCTGACGTGCTCTCCCTCTCTTCGGAAAGTCTGCCGTCAATACCGCGATGTTTCTCTGAGCGAACGGTGTTAGACGTGCGGGTCTCGAGTCTGTATATTAAAAAACATATTAATGAGCTGGAGGTCGGGGATGTATTAAAAGACGGGGCTACCGTGACAGCTATTATGAAATTTTCGGCAGACAAAGAAGTATTATATAATCTGCAAGGCATTATAGTGACCGGAAACCACCGAGTTTTCCATAAACATTTAGGCTGGCTTAAAGTTAAAGAGCACCCCGAACGCATACTTTTAACCAATTATACAGAACGCTTTGTCTATTGTTTAGGTACCGATACAAAAACCTTTACGGTGGAGAATAATGTCGGTGAGAAACAAGTCTTTTCCGATTGGGATGATATAGACGAAAAAGTATTAGAGTGTGTGGCACATAAATTACCTCCCCAGCATAAACCGGGAGATATCCATACGTATTTAGACAATGGCTTAGTTGGCTCCGCTCTGGTTAAACTAAAAAATGGTACTTGCGTGGAACTTAAAAACATACAAGTCGAAAATATCTTAGCCGAAGGAGAGAAAGTATTAGGGATTATTAAAATAGAAGCTACAAATTTACATGAATTTTATGAATATATATATCAACATAAAACTGTCCTTGGTTGTAATATAACTGTAGTCAGTACAACTTTAGATAAAACCGAGTTTTGTCAAAACGAAATAGATTTAACTGGAGAGAAATATCTCTACCACTTATTAACCGATACTGGTTATTTTACGGTAAATGGATTAACTATTCATGATTATAATTATGGTATTGATAAGTATCTTTTGTAATTACATATAAATTTTTTTAAAGTTTTTTTATTAAAAGTTTTTTTATTAAAAGTTTTATTATTAAAAGTTTTATTATTAAAAGTTTTATAAAAAATATATTTTTATCTTCAATAGTATTATAGTGAAATGGAAATTAATATTTTAGGACAAAGAATGCGCGTAGAACTTATTATTATTTGTATTTTGATTGGTTGGTTTATTTGTGCCAACGTATTTTGCTCCTGTGCCGGCGGTTTAAAGGAAGGCTTTAGCGCGGCATTAGATTTATCTGGGGCTGCACTAGATTATACTATGGGTACGGGTGTAAAGGGTAGTTGGGATACCCCCCGAAAGGATATTCCGCGCAATATTAATCAACAATTAGAAGGCAACGTCGGTGGACCTATTCCTTTACCCGAAAATGAATTATTTATTTGGCGGGAAAATAAGAGCGACCCCAATTGCTGTCCGGCGGCGTATTCTACCTCGATGGGTTGTATTTGCTCCTCACCCGAGCAAATGAATTATTTGAACGAGCGGGGTGGAAATCGTACGATTGGTTATGGGGATTTTTAAAACACAACCTTTTTGAAAAGGTTGAACCAAAACAATAATCCGTACGGTATGGTATGGTATGATATATATATAATTTTCTACTAGATAAAAATAACCAAACCTTGTTATTTTTATGTTTATGTTATAAAATCCATAAATGTTATAAAATCCATAAATGTTATAAAATCCATAAATGTTATAAAATCCATAAATGTTATAAAATCCATAAATGTTATAAAATTGAATCACTTTATATAATATCCCTATTAAATACACTAAGACAACATGGCTTTTTCCAAGAACCTCCACAATATGTACGTCCAAACAAAACACCAGAATGAAGGCTTCTTATATATTGATACAGTCAGCACCGAGACATTTAAACGCGGGGAAATAAAAGACAGCGACGGGGTAAGTATATGCCCCGGCATTATTGTGCCAATAATTAATCCAATACAGGAAGCAAACCGTGAAAAAGGCGATGAGCATTTAGCCTCTATTGAATCCTTTAAGAATAGGTTTAATCATTTTTATCCTTTGAAAAAAAATAAAAAAATACGCATCTATTGGTTGGGAATACAAGAAGCATTTGTTATCTCCAACGAGTTGCAAATTTATCCCGATAACGACGTGGACTACAATGTGTCTACAGTAAATTTTGATTTGCTCGACAAGACCAAATGTTATTATTGCCTTACCGACCCCGATAAAGGCATCATTTTGACAAATATCGTGGATAAAGCGCACCCCATCTTGGCCAATTCTTATAATATCGACGAAGATTTAGCCTTCGCTCACCACATCACCATTTCTGATTGCACTCACATACCAAATATGCTACTAGAGCGCGATAAATATGAACACGGCATATTATGTGTCTTGCACGACGGACGCCAAGTAGAATTACGAAGTATAGCATATCACTACTATTGCACTTTAGCTAAACCGGATTACATCTCTTCCTATATTTATTATATTATGGCGTTAAACAAACACGCCGAAGGCATGACCTTTGGGGACTACTTTCATAGTCTCCACGACTACATACGCGAGTTTACCGACGCGTATCCCGAATATACACACGTATGCAATACGATGACTACCAAATTGCAGAATTATATAAATACCTTTGAGTTTGAAAATATGACCGAAATGGTTATCACTGTTAATAAACTATTGGAAATGGAACCCGAAGTGATTTTGCAAGTCTTGTATAAATATTAAGACACATATACATACACATACATACATACACACAGTTTAGCCAAAAATACGTTTAGTAGAAATATACATGCCGATAAATATGATAATCATGCCAATATAATCATCGACGGACGTGTTTAATTTGAGCCAGAATTTATTTGACCACAATTGTGCTAAAAAATCGAAGATATACGAACTGAGAGCAATTTGAGCGGGATTTAAGAATAAATTCGCTATTCTATTTGCGGGTATGGCGAACATCCATTGTATCGAAGCCCAGAACTCGGAGATGAGTATTTTCATATATATCGACGCGTCTTTCATACCTGCCGTAGTCTGGGTAAAAAGTGCAAAATCCATAGTTATGCCGGTTAAGATGTTTAATATCACCCAGAGTATGAATAAGTAGACGTAGTTCATATATATACTTTTTTAAAAAAAGTAAAAGTAAAAGGATAAAAGTGTAAAAGTGTAAAAGTGTAAAAGGATATTTTTTACACCTTTTAACATTTAAAACGCCGATTTTATAATTTTATGAAAATATGGAATATTCATTATACTTACCCATATACACATTTTGGACTCGTTGGTCTGATTTAATTTTTTCAATATTATCTCTTAATTCCTCTAACCAATCATATGTATCGTAAAATACATCTTCTTGTAATAAGCGAATAACCGAATATCCATTATCGTTCGCACATTTCATTTTATACACATCATTTTTATGTGTTTCTTCTGGGGATGACCAGTTGGAGACTTGTTCAAAATGCTGTAATCCGTCTAATTCAATAATAATTTTATTCTCTTCCAATACAAAATCAAATGGTAAATAAGTTTTATTCTTACACCATTCTACCTTGAATTGTTGTGTAAGTTGCGGATAATGTTGAAGTAATGTGTCGTATAATTTTTGTTCGGTTTTATTTACGCAATAAGGACACCATGACCCATTACTTGTTGAGTTTAAACCTTGACTAAAATGATGTCCGTTTATACACTTAAACCAATATTTCACGCCCGAACCTTTTAATACATCTATTGGTTTCACTTCATTATTTTTTTCAAAGTTCCAATAGATTGCCTTTTCATATGATGCAAATGAATTTTCAAAACACATTTTACAATTCTCATCACCGCATACTTTTGCCCGAGGAGAACAACAATATGAACACCAATAACCGTAATTAACATTACCCAATATCATTTTAATTTTATGTCCACAATAACAATCAAATATAAATTCTTTATTTGAATTTAAATGAACTTGTCTAGATTTTAACTCATTATCATCACTCCAATAGATTGATTTTTCATGCGATGCAAATGATTTTTCAAAACACATTTTACAATCTGTTTCACATAATTTATGGTGTCCATTACAATATGAACACCATCCATCCATATTTACATTATATAATGCAACATCAAATATATGGTGACAAATATTACAATTAAACCAATATTTTGTATGTGTATGATTAAATACCTGTCTCGGAACAACATAATTATTTTTTTCATAGTTCCAATATATTGCTTTTTCATGTGATGCAAATGATTTTTTAAAACAATTTTTACAATCATCCTTATCGCATAGTTTTTGTTGTGGATTACAACAATATGAACACCAAACTCCTTTATTTGCATTTGCTAGAATTATATCAAAGGTATGACCACAACTACAATCAAAATAATATAGTTTATGTGAATTTTTGAATACTTTTCTTGGCGATAAATTATTTAACTTGCTCCAGAATATTGCTTTTTCGTGTGAAGCAAATGATTTACTTTTACACATTTCACAATTGTCATCATCGCATAATTTTTTAGACGTTTTGCTACAACTCATTTTATAATATTATACTAATTAATGTTTATATTACTATACATTCAATTTTATATTAAAATCGGCGTTTGAAATGTTAAAAGGTGTAAACGTATATATTTTTTAAAACGTATATATATGTTTGACTTAACTAATTCATCGCGTTTTATACAATACCTGGCGTATGGTATTTTATTTATTTTAGGCCAAAGTGCGGCGATGTGGGGGTTATATTCCAATCTACATTTTAAAAACCTATCTATGTGGCAGGCCTATAAAATGGCTATACCTTTTGCTTGGTTGGATTGGGTCTTTATGACTTTGGCAATTAATGTGGGTCATACATATGATTTAGTTACACCCACCCAAGATACTTTTGTGTTGATTTTCGTCCAATTCACTCTTATCTTAATAATAAACCAATTTTATCTTAAACAAACAATTTTCAAAAGTGATGTTATCGCTTTTTTCGTTATTGTAATCGGGTTAAGTATTAGTTTTTTTCATATTATCTCAAAGTTGTTTGGTATTTCAATACACGACGATAAAAAAAATATAGATGAAGGAAAAACCCATGCCTTTACGAAAACCAAAGCGTATGGAGAAGTAAGTCTCCAAAACTAAAACCAAAGCGTATGGAGAAGTAAGTCTCCAAAACTAAAACCAACACCAAACCCAATATAAATAAGTATTTTTATAGTAAATGTGCCATTTTTAGTTTGTTACTTGTGTCTGTGCCTGTGCCTCTGGCTCTTGTACCTGTACCTGTGGCTCTTGCTCTTGTGCCTGTTGCTCTTGCTCTTGTGCCGGTGGCTCTTGCTGTTGCTCTTGTAACCGTACCCGTGCCCGTTCCATATAATATTGATATTGCTGATTTTCTTCTTCTTGTTGTTTTACAATGTCTTCGTATGTAATTACGCCTGATAAGAACGCTTGGATAGTACGCATCATCCAGCCCCAACTGGCCCCAGTATGACTACCATCGTCTAATACCTGTTCCATTTGCGCCTTTATTTGTATTTTTTCGGGTTCTGTTTCTACTGTATACATAAATCCATGGTTGCCATCAAAATTTTTAATATATTCACTAATTGCAGGATAGGACTTTAAGGTATTAATAGCTTCGAGTACTTGATTTAAAGACATTCTTGAGTGTATTTGACGTGTTATATCAATAACATATAATAATACTTCTATTTCAATTTTAAATTGAAATAGAGATTAAATATAATAATATATTATATTCTTAAAAAACATGACCTTAATCAAAAATAAAACTGTAGATATGCCTCAGCCAATACTTGTGGCCGTGCCAATTATTCTGCCCGAGCCAATGGTTAGGCCCGAGCCAATACTTGTGGTCGAGCCAATACTTGTACCCAAGACCACAATTTTACGTACAGCAAAATATATTATTACCAAACAGCCAAAGAAGAGTAATCCTACGCTTGAGAATAAAATCATTACGACGCTAACAAAAATACTGTGTTGTGCGTGCTATAGATTACCAATTATAGATGCGCGCTGTTGCGGAGTCTGTTATTTTTGCTGTCCTGTAAAACCCGACGCGCATCAATGTAATGTTTGTCCTAATACGTTTGACGTTTATTGGAATTCGGGCTATGTTCAAACCGAAGCCGGTTATGGTCCGCCTCAGCCTAACGGGTTTTGTTGCTGGTTATGTTTTCCTTTAAAAATTACACTATTCTTTCCATGTTGTTTGGGCGCAATATGCAATAATTGTATAAACTATATGAGAGATACCGAATTGAATTATTTATTTTAACACACACTTTTTAAGAACACTTTTTAGGAAAAAGTGAGCAAAAAGACACACTATTGTTCTTCATTTTTATTAGGTTCGTACTCAGCAATAAGCATTTTCATTTGATACGTTAAATTTTTAAACGTATCGTCTTCTTGAACTAGAGGGTCTTGTAAAAATATATCTATTTGGGTTTTTAACGAATTGCGTATTTTTGGTTCGATTAAAGTAACCGGGTTTGTAAGTATAAATTCAAACAGACGTTTTAAACCAGCAATACGTTGCTCTGGGGTTCCTTGTACTCTAATATTTTCTACTAATCGGGTATATTCGTCCATGTTCTCACGGTCTAACCCATTAACGTCTAAACGTTCTCTACCACCGTGTGATTTCCGTCTCAGTTTGCTTTTCCGGGTCAACTTGCTCCTGCTTTTCAGGGTCAGCTTGCCTCTGCTTTTCCGCATCATTTTAGTTTTCCGCATCATTTTAGTTTTCCGCATCATTTTACTTTTACGCATTATAATATATTTATATATAAAAAATTTAATATTCTAATATATAAATAACTTTTTAACCGTACTTTTTCTAATAATAAAAAAAGTGTTTTTGCTCACTTTTTCTTAAAAAGTGTTTTTTGCTCACTTTTTCTTAAAAAGTGTTTTTTGCTCACTTTTTCTTAAAAAGTGTTTTTTGCTCACTTTTTCCTAAAAAGTGTTTCCTAAAAAGTGTTTCTTAAAAAGTGTTTCCTAAAAATGTTTGTATAATATCGCGTTTTTTTTCTTGTATGTTACAAATATGTTGGTCAAGCGTGATAGCGTCCGCTTCCTCATTAGTAAAACCTGTCATCAAGAAATGAAAGACGGTTACTTCCTCCGTTTGACCGAGGCGGTGGCAACGTGCTATTGCTTGGTCTTCAACAGCAGGGTTCCAATGAGGGCTAACAATATAAATTTCCTTATAAGCTTGCAAATTTAGACCTTCGTTCGTAGCTTCGATTTGCCCAATCAAAACTTCACAAGGTTCTAAGAGAATTTGTGTACGGTCTTTTTTACTTGTGCGCCCATCAAATTTTTTCACATTCATGGCTTGGTGCATAAACACCTCATACAATGTATCGATTTCCTTATGAAAATAACAGAAGACTAGTTTGGGCTTGCCATTATTCTTTCGAGCTAGAATAGTTTTAATCACACTATCTAATTTACTAGAATGATTGCAAAGCTCCTGTTTTTTAATACTGTGAATGGTCGGGTCCGCTTTGACGGACAGGTCCGCTTTGATGGTCGGGTCCGCTTTGACGGACAGGTCCGACTCGTCCAAAATAAACCTAAATTTTTTCTTTGTTGTGTTTTTAAATAATGAGGGCAGTACGCATATTTTTTTAGCATTAGCCAAGTCAGTAAAGTAACCGTCTGGTCCACTTAGTATATCATTTTGAGTCAACTGACTAAAGGCCAATTTTGAATGAATTTTCTTCGCCAAATTTTGCTCTTTCGTATATTTCCACGGTACAGACACGATAGCGGAATGACACGCAGGTAATTTTAATCCAGCTTCTTCCTTCGTACGGCGTAATATATATTCTGCTATAAGCGTAGTTATATTTGCCTTTAGAGAGGCCTGAGAATTAAACCCCAAAATCGCAAATAGGTTATATAAATCCTGTTCACTATTTTGGATAGGGGTACCCGTCATGAGCCAAGTAATCTCTGTCCTCAGTCGTAAAGCGCCCAGGTGCACAGCGGTTTTTTTATTGCGCAAATGGTGTGCTTCATCATAGACTATCCGATTCCATTGGATAGTATATAATAGGGAAAGTTCCTCCTCTTCCGGCTCTTCCGGGTCGGGATAACGTTCATTGAGCAACCCGTACGTGGTTACGACGATGGGGTGTTGTAAGACTTGCTCTCTGGTTAAACGCTTTCGTTTTGGTCCATGATAAATTAATGGTTCATGATGAAATAACGTTGTAATTATATTCCTCCATTGCTCAAGCAAACTATACGGTAACACAATCAATGTATGAGGTAGGGGGTTACTGTAGATTGTGCCAAGCATTTCAATAGTTTTGCCTAAGCCCATTTCATCGGCATTAATGCCACCTTTCGGCCCTGTTTCAGCCTTTTCTCTCTGTAAACACCATTCGACGGCGATTTTTTGGTGTGGGGCATGTTGTAAGTTGTTTTTGTCGAGCCATTCTTCAAAGTTTCGGTCCATGTTGTAAATTTGTTATGTTGCGATTTGCTATTTGCGATATGCGATTTGCGATTTGCGTTTTGCGTTTTGCGTTTTGAGTATTGTTTTACATGTATAAATACAACTTTAAAGAAAAAACTTTTTAAAATCAATTTTTTCATTTCTCTCAATATTTTTTATAATTTTTATCTTTATTTTTATAATTTTTATCTTTATTTTTATAATGTTTATCTTTTTTTTATAATTTTTAACTTTATTTTTTTAATCTTTATTTTTTTATGTTGTAAAACTCGTTATACTAATTATAACGAGTTAGACTGGTTTCAAAACGCTTGAAGTCAGCGGTCAAATCTTCAATTTTTTTCTCCAATCTATCCAACCGGATAGCGTGATTGTCACCTTGGCGGGTTGTTACCCATATAGTTTCATTATATGGGTCTTTAATCTTGTTCACTTCGGGTACTTTAGAACCAAACAAATGGGCGTTAGCACGGTGCAACGTCTCTTCTTGTGTGTGCTGATTATATAATCCACCGTGTAATTGATATATTGCCTGGATAGCCCGTTCCAATTTTCCAGCTTGTTCTGCAATAATGTTGCGTAAATCCTCGTTATCCTCTTGTAAGTTCTTGATAATTTCTTGCATGCGAATGACCATTTCCGAATCCATAATGCTTGCGGTTGTTTTGAGTGTGTAATACTATCTACTATTACATAGATTTGTATTTCAATTTTAAAATAATGGACCATTTTTTAGAAATTTTTTTATTTTTTCATACATGCGTATTTATGTGTTGCACTCCAATGAATGCTTTGACATTTTTTAGAACAATATCTAACTTTCCCACCACACGTACCGCCACAACACTTGCTTTTACAAGCTATGCCACAGTTATCACAGGCCGGCGGCTCGGGGGCGTGTGTACTTAACCTTACTTGGGCTTCCACGAATTTCATAGCGGCTTTCCAACCTTGTTTCCAACCATCTTTAAATTCGTAGTTACAACCGTGACAACCAAATATTTTTGGAGGCTCCTGGACTTGCGATACATAGGCTTGCGATACATAGGCTTGCGATACATAGGCTTGCGATGCATAAGCTTCCTCGTCTTCTGTACTGTCGTCTTCTGTACTGTCGGAATATGTACTGTCGGAATCTGTATCACTACCCAACTCCGCTACGTCCGGTACATAATTGGGGTCGTTTTTATAATCGTCTTCGTCTGCATTGCTGTCTTCGTCTGCATTGCTGTCTTCGTCTGCATTGCTGTCTTCGGCATCTGTATCACTGCCTAATTCTGCCACATCAGGTACATAATCTGGGTCGCTATTATAGTCGTCTATATCTTCGACCTGATTTTCAAAATCTCGTTTATCAATATCTTGTACTAATCCCGGTTGTATTGTGTCTGGCACATTTAAATTGCCTAGATGAGTGGCCAGGGCGTGCGAAGCGGCTTGGGCATACGAAGTGGCCTGGGCGTGCGAAGCGGCTTGGGCATACGAAGTGGCCTGGGCGTGCGAAGTATGGTTAGTTTGTGTGGTATCCATTTTGATTTCTGTGTTTTGCTCTAGAACTTTTTCTAAAATCTATTTCAATTTTACAATTGAAAAATGAGATTTTTCCAACTTTCTGCTACATCTCCATGATAGAAAAACCACATAGGTAGTTATTTTATGCTCTGCGTTATTTTTTTAGCACTTTTTTCAAAATTTTCAATTCCAGGTTTGTCGATTAGTTTTTCATTTTGGACATTTATAAATGTCCAATTCCTAAAATAGGCTATTAATATAGGAATACTTTTTTTAAAAAAACGTATTTTACTAGAAGATGATCTTATTTTTATAATTTAGAGAAACAAATTGTGACGATAAGATTTTTTGTAATTTTTACATATTTTAGTAAAAAAACGGTGTAAAACATTTTTTTATCTTATAATATTTTTAAGATTATTTTAAGATTATTTTAAGATAAAGATTATATTATATTATATTATATATTAATATGCCTAAGACAGACATAGACTACTCCAATACCATCATTTATAAAATAACATGCAAAGACCCGAATATTACTCATGTATATGTAGGTCATACCACGAATTTTGTCCAACGCAAACACACACATAAACATAATTGTATAAATACGAATTATGCCAATTATGGGTTGAAACTGTACGAGGTCATAAGAGCACATGGCGGTTGGTTAAATTGGAAAATGGAGATTATTAACTGCTATGATTGTAAAAACCATTATGAAGCTAGAAAAAAAGAACAAGAATATTTTATTTCTCTGAACGCAACCCTGAATAGTATTGAGTCCTTACCTAAACCGAAACCCATAGTGCTAAAAGAAAAAAAAAATAAAACAATATTGTTCTGTGCTACTTGTAATATACAGTTTACCAACAGTAAACTATTAGAAAACCATAATAAAAGAAAAAAACATCTTAAAAATATAGGGTCTATTTTATCTGTTACATCCGTGTTACATAAAAATTCTTCAAAAAACAATCATTGTGATTTATGTGATTATACATGCAGTACAAAAAGTGAATTAGATACACATTTTTTAACCGACAAACATAAATGTAACAATTTATGTAACAAAAGTAACAAAGAAATCTCAAATAAAATAGTAAACGAGTATTCTTGTACTATATGTAGTAAGATATACAAGTCTCGAGTAGGTATATGGCGACATAAAAAAACTTGCGTGGAATACCCACACACTTTAGAACACAACACCTTAGAACAAGAAACTATAACACCACACATACTTGATTCCTCCTCGAGTGAAATAAAAGTGTTAACAAATTTAGTACTAGAAATTGTAAAAAGTAATACGGAGTTGCAAAAACAGCAAAATGAATTACAGAAACAAAATAATGACCTACAACAACAAGTGTTAGAAGTCTGTAAAAAAAATAATACCACAAATAATCATATTAATTCACATAATAAAACTTTCAATCTACAGTTCTTCTTAAACGAACAATGCAAGGATGCAATGAATATTAGTGATTTTGCCAATTCTTTTGACCTGCAACTATCGGACTTGGAAAGTGTTGGCGAACTTGGTTATGTAGAAGGGATTACAAAAATTATGATTGATAAACTTAATAGTATGGATATTTATAAACGACCGATTCATTGTAGCGATGCCAAGAGAGAAATTATTTATGTAAAAGACGATAACAAATGGGAAAAGGAAGAGAAAAATAATCCGAAACTGCGGTATACCATTAAAACCATCTCCTTCCGTAATATGAAACTAGCTGCGTTGTGGAGTGATACCTATCCGGAAAGCAAAGATGGCGAATCACTTCTTAATGATACTTATTTGAAAATAATTAAAGAATCGACCGGTGGGAACGGAGAATTATCGATTAGCGAAGATAAAATAATCCGACGGATTGCCAAAGAAATTCTAATTGAAAAATAAATGGTTGGTTCATATTTAGAGAGAAAGTGATTTATTTATTAATTTTCTCTCTAATTATATAAATGGATTCCAGATTAGAACCAATAGAAGAAGAAGAAACTGGTTTTTATAAAGCCCAAGCCCCCCTTGAACATTGGTATGGTTCTCCTCCAGAGTCTTATAACGGTAATAACAAATTATTTTCTTTACAAGAATTAGCACTTACGAGAGATGCAGAGGGAAACCAATATATCGGGATTAAACGTATCCTAACAGATTCACGTGGCTTATATGAAGGTAATAAATATAGTAAGGCAGTTATAAGCACAATAAAACAAAACAATTCCAAAATCATGAAAACAGTATCCAGACGATATGGTGGTAAAACGAAAAAGCATAGGCGAAGCCATACACGTCGACATAAACGTCGTAATACACGTCGTCGTAATACACGTAGACGTAGTACACGTCGACGTAATTAGTATAAACGCAGTAATACATAAACGGAGTAATACATAAACGCAGTAATACATAAACGCAGTAATACATAAACGCAGTAATACATAAACGCAGTTATTAGTATAAACGCAGTAATACATAAACACAGTAATACATAAACGTAGTAATACATAAACGCAGTAATACATAAACGCAGTAATACATAAACGCAGTAATACATAAACGCAGTAATACATAAACGCAGTAATACATAAACGTAGTTATTAGTATAAACGCAGTAATACATAAACGTAGTTATTAGTATAAACGCAGTAATACATAAACGTAGTTATTAGTATAAACGGAGTAATACATAAACGCAGTAATACATAAACGTAGTAATACATAAACGCAGTAATACATAAACGCAGTAATACATAAACGCAGTAATACATAAACCAACCAATTTTTTATTTATCAATATATAATAAATGAAAAATATTACATTCCCCCTTAGATATTTACCCAAAACATTAAACTCAAAAGATAAAAACAGACAAATTAAAATGTTAGTAAAATCCCAAAACCTCTATAAACAACAGCAGTACTATACTCGGAAAAGGTTACCGTCTTTTACTTCCAAAAAATCCAATCATATTGTCAACGCGCAGAGAATATATAAAATACCAAATATCACGCCGAATATCACCTTAGCTCATAAAACGGGGTGTAAACTCTCCGCCCTAAAACAAATTGTTAAAAAAGGCGAAGGTGCGTACTATTCTTCGGGTTCTAGACCAAACCAAACAGCCAAATCGTGGGGCTTAGGCCGTTTAGCTAGTGCATTGACCGCAGGTAAAGCCGCCGCGGTGGATTATGAAATAATTAACAAAGGTTGTAGTCACAACAAAAAAGCTTTTCTTTTAGCAAAAACCGCGAGGAAAAAATATAAATTTGGACACAGAAAAACAAAGAAGGTTACCACACTTTTAGGAAAAGTGTAGCAAAAAAACAACACTTTTTATACATTCTTTTATACACTTTTTAATACACTCTTTTATACACTTTTCATAAAAGTGTTTTGCTACACTTTTCCTAAAAGTGTTGTTTTGCTACACTTTTCCTAAAAGTGTTTTGCTACACTTTTCCTAAAAGTGTACTTTTAGGAATACATATTCATCCATGACCCCGTTTCCTTATTCTTTTTAATCAATTTATCTACAATCTTCGGCGTAATCGTAATAGGAAATTCCACTGTAATATCCATATCTCCTTCAAACAAATTTGTCCCTGGTTTCATCAAGCGGTAAAGATTCAGCTTTGTATGAATTATTTCCAAGCACCGTTTTAAATTACGCACCCCATCTTCTTTATGCGTATGCGTATTAATAATATGTTCTATAGTTTCTTCCGGTAAAATAATTTCCTCAGGATTAAACCGCACTTGTTCCCGAATCGTCGGCAGTAAATAATCTTTGGCAATAATTGCTTTCTGAGGCAGTTCATAACCTTTTGTCATAATGCAATGCATTCTATCTAACAATATTTTATTCACTTTACTCCGGTCATTATAACTGAAGAAGAAGACACACCGGCTCAAGTCGAAATCAAACTCCGCAAAATATTTATCATGGAACTTACTATTTTGCGAAGTATCTGTCAAGTGTGTTAAAATCCCCACGATTTCATCACCTTTCGGGGTATCACTGATTTTGTCCAATTCATCAAAATAGATAATCGGGTTCATGCTTTGGCATTGGATTAATTTTTTCACCAGTAAACCACAACTAGAACCTTCATAAGTATACGAATGTCCTTCGAGACAACTACTGTCGGTAGCTCCGCCCAGCGGAATGAAGACAAATTCACGGTTCAAAATTTTACTAATACCTTCTTTCACTAAGGTTGTTTTCCCCGTGCCTGGTGGGCCTTCGATAGCTACTGCATTTCCAATGGCGTCAGGATTGGTAATCCATTGTCCCACCATTTGCATGACTTGTAATTTCACGTCGTTTAATCCATATACAGCGGTATCGAGGGTTTTTTTGGCCGCCGCCATAAAGTCGTGACATTTATCTATACCATCTTCAATCCGCACGGGTAAATAATTGATTTTGTTAAAAGGAATTCGCATAAAGTCATCTACCCAGTGTTTAATTTTATTATATTCACTGCAACCAGGCTCCATATTTTTCAGACTTGATAACTTATTGTAGGCTGAGGCTTTGAAACGAGGAGGAATATCGGCTTCCAATAAAGTTAACCGATAAGGTTTGGCAATATCGACGATAGCTTTGATTTCTTCCATTTGTTTTAGAACGACGGCTTGTTCAGCGAGAGACATATTGTCTTGAAAATAATTCATATCATTCATAACGTTTTTTTGTTGTAATAGTTCTCTAAATTTTAAAGAATTTTTGAATCTTAATTTCTTGCAATTACTGGCGTGTTCTTTGAAAGTGTTATTATGCTTGAATGTATTTGAAACTGTTTTATTACCTGTACCTTTTTTATTTCCTGTACCTGCTTTGCCTGTACCTGCTTTGCCTGTACCTGCTTTGCCTGTGCCTGTACCTGCTTTGCCTGTGCCTGTACCTGCACCTGCTTTGCCTGTACCTGCTTTATCTGTGCCTGCTTTATCTGTGATAACTAAACCGACGTTTTCTGAAACTAAACCGACGTTTTCTGAAACTAAACTTGCACTAGTGTCAAGGTTGTCTAACTCAGCATCGGTATTTTTCTCATTATAATCGTCTGCGTCTGCATCGGCAACTACCTCTTCATCATGACTCGCGTCTTCATCATGACTCGCGTCTTCATCATCGCACACGTATTCCTCATCACTCGCGTCTTCCATCTCCACATCATAATCAGGGTCGTCCGAGGAATGATATGATTCATAATCATCCATATCTTTAGGTTTACTATTAGGCTGAGGACCAATCGTGAAAATAATATTGAAATTTCTCATTTTACTAGGACTAACCACTTCTTCCTCAACCTTATATTTATTTTTAGGCACATTATTTTTCGCTAGGCGAATTTTATTCGGTCCTGTTAATAATTCAGAACTAAAGGCCACGTCTCGACTAGGGGTCACGTCTCGACTAGAGGCCACGTCTCGACTAGGGGTCACGTCTCGACTAGAGGCCACGTCTCGACTAGAGGCCACGTTTCGACTAGAGGCCACGTCTCGACTAGAGGCCACGTCTCGACTAGTTCTATTGCGTGTAGCTTTATCGCTACTAGCTCTATTGCGCGTATATTTTGAAGGAAATAATTCTGCTAGCAAGGTTTTAAACCCTTGCGGAGTTTGTTTATCTGTATCTTGTACAATAAAATCTTCATCACTTTCGGATAATATATCGTCTTCATCTAAAGACATTTCTGTATCTTCGTCGTCATCATAATCATAATCATAATCATAATCATAATCATCGTCGGAAGATTCGGGTTGCTTATATGTAAATTGTTTTGCATTTTTTCGTGTGTTTGCACCTTTATTCTGCGCCATATAACTACTTCTAGTAATGGGACCGCCGATTTGCGCCAGTCCTTTAGACCGGGTATTGTATGCATGGACATTCATGTTGGAATCAATTGACATTCTCTGATTATATATATATCATAATAGAGTTAAATTTTATATCAATTTTCTATTTAATATTAATTATTAAAATTGAATTAAAACAATCTAAATATTATTATGTTAATATAAGAAGTACCATGGCTCAAAACACAAAAGGTATCATGCAAAAGAAAACGGCTTCGAAGATTATTGGTATCCAATTTAGTATTCTCTCTGATGAAGAAAAGCGGAAAGCTTCCATGGCCGAAATCACCAGTCGTGATACATATGTGAATAATAAACCTGTCATTGGGGGCTTATGTGACCCGCGTATGGGTGTCCAAGACGCCGGGTTCATTTGTCCGTCGGACGGTTTAGACCACATACAAACACCCGGTTATTTCGGTCACATTGAATTAGCAAAACCCATATTCTATATCCAATATCTGAGCACTATTATGAAACTATTACGGTGCATATGTATCAAATGTAGTAAATTATTAATCAGCAAAACCAAATACGTCCATATTACGGAGATGACGGCGGAAGACCGGTGGCAGTTTGTCTTTCCCATCGCCAGTAAAATTAAACGATGTGGCGAAGATACAGGCGACGGCTGTGGGTGTAAGCAACCCAAGAAGATTAGCAAAGAAGGCTTAGCGACGTTAAATGCCGAATGGGACAACATTGATGGTTTAACCGGCGATGATTCGGCGCGTCTCAATATGAATTTAACACCCGAAATGGTGATGAAACTCTTCCGTCGCATTACTGATGAAGACGTGACTTTTATGGGGTTTAGTCCTCTCTGGTCGCGACCCGAGAATATGGTCTGCCAGGTTTTAGCAGTACCACCGCCAGCAGTGCGACCGTCGGTGAAAGTGGATTCCCAACAGCGGAGCGAAGATGATATTACTCACATCTTAGTGAATATTGTGAAAACGAATAAAACCTTGCAGGAGAAAATCCAGGCTAACGCCAGTGCAAATGTAATAAATGATTGGACGACCGTCTTGCAATATTACGTGGCTACTTTAGTGGATAATAAAATACCTGGAGTGGCTTCGGTAGCCCAGCGGTCGGGGCGTCCCCTCAAATCGATTAAGGAACGTTTAAACGGAAAACACGGGCGGGTGAGAGGAAATTTAATGGGAAAACGGGTAGATTATAGTGCTCGCTCGGTTATTACACCCGACCCAAATATCGGTATCGAAGAATTAGGCGTACCGTTGAAAATCGCTCAAAATATCACCAAGCCGGTAATTGTAAATAAACGCAATCGCCTCTTCCTACAAAAGCTGGTGCAAAATGGCCCCGACGAATATCCGGGGGCGAAAATTCTAGAAAAGAAAAACGGCGATAATATCTCCTTACGCTATGTCGACCGCAAATCGATTAAGCTGGAATTTGGTGATATCGTACACCGTCATATGATGGATGGAGATGCAATCCTCTTCAACCGCCAACCCACATTACACAGAATGTCAATGATGTGTCATATTGTCCGCGTGATGCTCGTAGGGGATACTTTTAAGATGAATGTCTCAGTGACTAAACCTTACAATGCTGATTTTGATAAACTTATTCTCTGTCAAAAACAGGAGGCGTGAAAAGCGTGCAACCTCCTAGTCAATTGATTCTTTAAAACAACTTAAACATACAATATTTATATATAGTAATGGAACCATCAAAACAAACAAAACTGTCAAAAACTATTTTAGATGACCCAGCCGAAAGATATTGCGAAATTTATAAAATAACTAATCTTACTACTGGTAATATATATGTAGGACAAGCCGTGTCTCATATATTAAACCACAAAAGATATAGACCCTATGGACATGAAGGAAGATTTAGATGTCATGTGTCAGAAGCCTTTTCAACAAAGAAAAATCAATCACATTATTTGAATAACGCCATAAGAAAATATGGTGTGTCGGATTTTGTGGTAGAGTTGATTGAGTATTGTGAAATTGAAGAAGCCAACGATAAAGAAATACATTACATTAAACACTATAACAGTTTATTTCCTCATGGTTATAATCTAAAAAATGGTGGAAGTGTATTTACTCACAGCGACGAGAGTAAAAAACGTGTTTCAAATGGCGTTAAACGTTATTTTAAAGATAAAAAATTTGAAAGGTTTAGTACTATAACACAAATAGATTATGATATCGAAAAGTATATTAAACCTTTAAATAGAAATAAAGAGCAATATGGTTGGTATGTCTATATAGAAAAAAAGAAAGCAGATTTTGGTGGTGTCCATATTTCCTTAGATGAAAGTAAAGAAGAAGCTAAGGATTTTATTATATATATAAAGAATCAATTGGCGAAACGCCTTGCAGCGGGAAACCCCTTAGAGCCCTAACTACCACCCTTTATGAGAAATTATAAAGGGGAACACGGTTAATAGCCGTACCCAATGGTAACAATGTTAGGGATTGGGCAATCCGCAGTGCGACTACCTAAATCCGCTAAGATAGGATATGGTAGCCCTTCAACGACTGAACGGGTGTTGGTGAACAATGAAGGTCTAATCAACCAGAGTTTGCTTAAGATACAGTCTGGCCCTTAGTGAAAGCTAGGGGGTATTCATCGGGAGATGAAATGAATTTACACATGCCACAAGACCCGGAAAGTGAAGCCGAATTGCGAAATTTGGCGGCAGTGACTTGGCAATTAGTTAGCCCAGCAAATAATAAATCTATCGTGGGTATTTTCCAGGATTCGCTATTGGGAGCGTATCGTTTTACCCGCCAAAACATTACTTTTACACCTCGTGAGGCGATGAATTTATTGATGCGTTACGATAAAGTCGACGTGTCCAAATTACCTAAAAAACAAATAAGCAATTTTAATATCCTAAGTCAAATCATGCCCCCCATGACGGTGAAACACAAAACCGGGCGGTTTGACGACAAAGAAGATTATAAAACCTCCAATAACGTCTTGGAAATAAACAACGGCGAATACGTCCGTGGACAAATGGGTAAAGATATTTTTGGCGACGGCAGTAGTGGTCTTATTCAACGGATTGCGAATGACTTTGGCAATAAAGAAGCCACCGGTTTTATTGATAGCGTGCAAAATATTGTCACAGAGTATATGAAAGGCAGTGCCTTTAGCGTAGGCATTAGTGACTTGATTGCCGACAAAAAAACCAACGACGAAATTGTCAAAGCCATTACAAGCAAAAAAAATGACGTGAAGAATTTAATCGACCAGGTGCACCTCGGCATCTTTGATAACAAAACCGGTAAATCCAACGAGGTCGAGTTTGAAACGCAGGTGAATAATATTCTCAGTCGAGCCGTGAATGACGCCGGCAAAATCGGCAAGAAGAGTTTAGACAAGGATAATCGTTTCGTGATTATGGTCAACGCAGGGTCCAAGGGTGGCGACTTGAATATTTCGCAGATGATTTCTTGCGTCGGCCAACAAAATGTCGACAATAAGCGCATTCCTTATGGGTTTGAAAACCGCACGTTACCCCATTTCACCAAGTTCGACGATTCACCCTTAGCTCGCGGGTTTGTCGAGAATTCCTTTATCTCGGGTCTAACCCCGGAAGAACTCTTCTTCCACGCCATGGGTGGTCGTATCGGTATTATTGATACCGCCGTGAAAACCTCCCAAACGGGTTATATCCAACGGCGTTTAATTAAAGGGCTCGAAGACCTGAAAGTCGAATATGATATGACGGTCCGCAATAACCAAAATAAAATAATCCAATACAGTTATGGCGAAGACGGGTTTGACACGGTCAAGGTGGAGAAACAAATGTTGCCCCTGGCCCAAATGACTTTGGAAGAAATTTACGCCCACTTTCAAATGCCCCTCGACGACAGTAAACAAAACGACGTGTTTACGACGGCTTATACCAAACCCACTGTGAAGCGGTTAAAAAAACAAAGTGTCGAATTGGCGACCAAATGCAAATACATGATTGTATTGATGATTCAAGTCCGCGAAGATATACTGAAGAATGTCTTTGGCAATAAAGACAATAAAGTCGTGCAAATACCCGTGGCGTTTAGCTACATTATTAATAATATTAAAGGCCAACAATATATTAACGTGAATTCCATGGTCGATATCACGCCTCTAGAAGCCTACGAAATCATCGATAACGGTTTTAATACCATTAAACAGATTCATTATGTCCCTCCCACGGCTTTATTCAAAGCCTTGTATTACTATTACCTCAACCCGAAAGACCTCTTGATGGTAAAACGGTTTAATAAAAAAGCACTGGTTATTCTCATTGACACCGTGGTCTTGATGTATAAGAAAGCCATCGTGGCTCCCGGAGAAATGGTGGGCATGATTGCCGCCCAGTCTATCGGTGAACCGACGACCCAGATGACATTGAATACCTTCCATTTTGCCGGGGTAGCCAGTAAATCCAACGTTACCCGCGGTTTACCGCGAATTGAAGAAATATTGTCTTTATCGGAGAATACGAAAAATCCCTCCTGTACGGTATATCTGTTTCCAAATGAAGTACAAGACCAAGAGAACGCCAAAAAACTCATGCATAAATTAGAACACACTAAGCTAAGTTCTATCGTCGAAACGGTGAAAATCTGTTTTGACCCCGATGACCTGCATACCTTAATTGAAGAAGATAAGGAAATTATGGAGCAATATAAAGAGTTTGAAGCGATGGTCGACGAATGTAATGGAGAACAAGAAACCGAGACCCAGACCGATAACGAAAATAAATCCAACGATAATAAATCCAACGATAATAAATCCAAATGGATTATTCGCATGACCTTTAACGTCGAAGAAATGTTGGACCGCAACTTGACGATGGATGACGTGCATTTCGCCATTAAAAACGCTTACCGCGACCAAGTCTCGTGTGTCTTCTCGGATTATAACAGCGAGAAATTGGTGTTTCGCTTACGCTTAAATAACTTTATGAACTCTAAGAAGAAGGGTGTGGTCAAACAAAATCCACTGGACCAGTCGGACGAAATCTATTTACTGAAAATGTTTCAAAATGCGCTGTTGGATAATTTAGTTTTACGGGGTATTACCCATATCGGCAAAGTTATCCCGCGTAAAATTATCGACAGCTTAGTACCCGTGGACGGTAATTATGTTAAAAAAGAAACGTGGGTGGTAGATACGGTAGGCACAAATCTTATGGGTTTATTATCGCTCGATTATATTGATACGAAGCGGACCTATACCACTGATATTCAAGAAATTTATCGCGTGATGGGAGTAGAAGCGGCACGCCAATCCATTCTCAATGAGATTACTGAAGTGATTGAATTCGATAGTACGTATATTAATTATCACCACCTCAGCGTCTTGTGTGACCGGATGACGTGTAACGATAAACTCGTCTCTATCTTTCGCCACGGGATTAACAGCGACGATATTGGACCGATAGCGAAAGCTTCTTTTGAAGAAACTCCGGAGATGTTCTTGAAGGCCGCCAGACACGGTATCTTGGACACGATGCGGGGCGTCTCGGCCAATGTCATGTGCGGACAAGAAGGATATTTCGGTACGAGTGCCTTTCAGGTAATGCTGGACTTGGATAAGATTACGCAAATCACGGCCGAAGAATTTGTCGAAGAAGATGATACAAAGTTTATCGACGAACATTTTGAAGGCATGAAACAGAGTGAAGAAGGCGTCTGCTCGCTGGAGAACCTGGCGATTAGTAGTAACGCGGCCAACATCCAGCCGACGGATATGGGGGGCGATAATGGATATGAATTGGGGTTTTAGAGTACTGTAGTTGGGAGGCGATATGACGTAACATAAATAATATTTTATAAAAATAAAAATAAAAAAATAAAAAATATAAAATTATTATTTTATATTTTTTCATAAAATGTACCCAGTATTAGAATAATTAATATGTATAATTTACATAGTCTTTCACTTCAAAAATGGTAGAATTATACAGAGTATTTATTTGTCTTTTAAGGTCAGCTCTCTCGTCATTCGTATAATATACGGCCCGAGCTAATGTTATAAATTCATTATCAAACGCTTTCTCAGTTTCTTTTATACGTAATTTGTCTTCGATATCCCATAATTTTTCATTTACTTCTTTAAGTTGTATAAATAAATTATCTTTATTATATGCATACTTGTCAATATATTCTTGCAAATATTTAATTTCTGACCAAACTAGCGCATTTTTTTGCACATCAACGATTTTCTCATATTTTATCAATAAAATAGAATATTTATCCCATAATTCTCCAATAGAAACCGGTATATTTATAGACATGTATATCTATATAAATATGTGTATATATATGTATCTATATAGTTATGAACGCATATTTAGTTAGTCATAATGGCATGGGCGATAATTTATTTATGATTGGAGCCCTACGTTTTTTACTTAAATTTTATGAAAAAATATATTTTTTATGTAAAAGTAAATATTATCCAAATGTTAAATTATTCTTTATTGACACCCCACATATAATTTGTGTACCGTTTAATGAATATAAAGAAACACAAGAAATCAAACACATTATTAATGAAAATTATGCGTCGAATGATATATTTATATGTGGGTTTTGTCATACATCATATTTACAAAGTAAGATTACACATCCTGAACTAGTAAATTATACCCATATAAATAAAAACTATACTATAGATTTTGATACCTTAACTACTGAAAACTACAATTTTATATCTTTTTTTTATAGAGTTATTAATTTGAACTTGACATATTTTTATGAATATTTTTATATACCCGTCACGGATGAATCGAAATATTTATATAAGACAGTAAAGGACTATTATATTGTATTTATACAACTTAAATCTTCTGATGGTAAAGAGCTTAATATAACAAATTTGTTAAAAAAATATTTATACGATGAAAACACAATACTGTTGTGTAATGATAAAAATCTATATGATATAACAGATAAAACCTCCGTTATAGAAAAAAAATATAATATATGCAAGAGTTTTATGTATAATAAATTAATTCATTACAAGGATACTATACAAAATAGTGACGAAATTTATATAATTGATTCATGTTTTATAGGTATCGTTTTACCCTATTTAAAAACAAATCAATTGAAAGCGAATAAGGTGAGAATTATTCGGAGAGATATAGCGAATGCAATAGAATTATGATATAATAATAAATATATGATATAATAATATATGATATTTACAAAAGACGATATTATAACTACAGATAAATTTTACAATAGTTTTAAAAATATATATTTTAAAACGGATGCAATAGTGTATAATTCTTCAATTAACTGGCGCGGTATACATGTATTCACACCGACAAAGAATATGGACGTAATAATAAGCGGACATTCGGATTTTGAAATAAATGATGTACACGTTGAATTATTTTCCCCCAAAACATGGTATACAGTCAATAAACAAACACATAATAATAATGTTATTTCAATTCCCTTAGGCATAACAAATAATACCAATGAAAGCTATATACATCCTATCTACGGAGACTTAGATTCTATGATTGATGTCATGGCTCAACCTATAGAGAAAACGAAATTAGTATACATGAATTTTAATATTGGCACTTTTCCACAAGAAAGACAACTGGTATGGGATTTATTTAAAACACGGAATTATGTTACAATAGGAAAAATAGTAAATACTATTGAGGGCAGAAAAAATTTTCTCAAAGATATAAAAGCTCATCATTTTGTCTTGTGTCCCCGTGGAAATGGCATAGATACCCATAGATTATGGGAAACGCTTTATATGGGTAGTATCCCTATTGTAAAAAGAAATATTGCATACGCGGAATTTTATGATTTGCCAATCTGTTTTATTGATGACTGGACTGAGCTAAATGAAGAATTTTTAGAAAGGGAAAAAAACAGAATAAATAATAATAATTATTGTTTAGATAAACTCAAAATAAGTTATTGGATAGATAGAATAAATAAATCTATTGAACATGCGAAAAATAATTGAACACTCAAAAAATAATTAAACCATTTTTAATTGAGTTTATCTTAACAATTCTTCAATGATTTTTTCTGAACATTGTTAATTCATTATTTTTACTACCATAAAGATTGGCATATTCGCATGTTAATATAGAAAAATTCTCATTCAAGCCTTCGTAATATAATTTTTTCATAGTTAGAATACATAAATGTTTATAACTTATATGTGATTATTTTACACATTTGAATATGTAAAACACAGGTTATATTTTTTACAATATCTATTGTATTTGGTTTGAGTTCAAAATCATAAATTTTAAATCATAAATATAAATATAAATATATATGATTTATTTAATAATTACTACATGTATAAATAACAAGTTTGGAGTTAAACATGAACAACACAGAAAAGATAGATATATTGATAGTATACAACACTTATTAAAATTAATTGAAAATGACATATACATTAAACCAATTATAGTTGAAAATAATGGTTTAAGACAAACATATTTAGACGAAATGAATTGCGATATTGTTTATACAGATAATAATATTAAATTTAATAATAAACCAAATAATGAATTGCTAGATATAAAAGAAGTAATAACTCGGTACAATATTAAAGAAGATGATGTTATTATAAAAATAACTGGACGATATAAATTATTAAATGCAAGTTTTATAAATTTAATTAAAAATAATAGTAATATTTATGATGCTTTTGTTAAGTTTTTTAACGTTTGTACTTTACAATATATGTTTGATGATTGTGTTTTAGGATTATTTGCTATTAAATGTAAATTTCTAAAAGATTTCAATTATAAATTTATAAAAAGTACTGAATGTGAATTTGCTGATTATGTAAGAAAACATATAGATAAAGAAAAGTTGATGGAAATTAAACAAATGGATTTAGAATGTTGTTTTGCGGATGATTTAAGAAAATTAATTGTATAACATTAATGTTTTACACCTACATACAATAAAAATAAATTTATCCCAAGTTGCTTAATTAACGCATTATTGCTATAATTAACATATAAATTATGTTTTTCAGCAATTAAACTAACCGCCAAATTTCTGATAATTTGATTTCCTAAGCGACCATTATATGAGGTGGTTGTTGTCATTATATACTGCTTGTGAAAACATTTTAACAAAGAGTTGATTATTTTCAATTAAATCTTTCATCGCCATTTCATCATGTTGTATGTCATCTAATAATCTTAAACATTTTTGTTTAACTATTAGCATATCATCAATATCAATATAATAATTATAATGTGAAGAATGTAAATCATAATACAAACTTTTATTATCTATTAAACACAATATGTCTATTTCAAGACCCGTGTAAAATAATGATGGTCGTTACCGTGAATCAAACCAATTGTATTGTTGTCAGAAATATAGACATTTTTTCTCTCACGACCGTCCCACAAGGCTGAGATAATTATATCCCCAGCCATGACTAATTTAAGTCCCTCGCCGTTTTCCGTTTTTAAACAACTAAATTCACACGAAGTGGATTTCTCTGTTTTTATCGGTGTCAGGGTAAAATCCTCCGCACTATACCAATGCACAATACAGGTTGTATTCCAGGGTTGATAATAAAATAAATCATTATTTTTAAGTTTTATCGGTGTTTTATTGCACAACACCGGTGTTTTATTGCACAGCACTGGTGAATGTTGCATTAAATTTAATTTTTCATAATAACTATTAATATCTACTATATCTCCAACAAATAATGAAACAAATAATGAATCTATTGGTGAATGTGAAGGAAAAGGTTTGCTATTAGACAACAATTTCCCATCTCCATAATGTTGAATATAATTATCAGACTTGTAAAAAAAATCCTTTAGAATTATACTATCAAAGTCATAAGATTGATGAATACTATAATTTTCAGAAGACAACTTTAACATAAAATCTATGAGTGATGATAATTTATTTATTTCATTAATACTTATTTCATTAATACTTATTTCATTAATATTATGTATTTTCATTAAATTATTGTTAATACCAAACATACCCGCAGCAATGAACCAACGATGGGCCGGATGGTCGGTCATAATATGTAATTCTTTCTCCGGGTAATTGGTTAACCAATCAGCCACCGCAACCTGCTCCCGTTCATTCACAATCGAATCTAAATCGCGCGACAACCACAGGGCTACATCTGGGTCATCATAAGGCAAAAAACGCAAGGCGCGTAAACAAATATTCGTATCTACCAAGACCAGTTCAATATCTTTAAATTGTGATAATTCTTCTATAATATGAGCCGGCTCATTATAAGGCATATAAACCCTGATAATCCAATCCGGATAAATCTTTTTCGCCAAATGATAATTTACATAGATGCCTTTATAAAATCCACGCGAATTACTATATTGTGAAGTGGTCTCATATAAAGAAAAACTGATGATTTTTTTCTGTTGCTGGGGTTGCAGATTAATAAATTTCACATATTTTAAATAAAAGGCTTTAAATTGATGATATTCATTCTTTCCTGGGAAAATGATATCATTAAAACCATCAGCATCCAATTTACAACCCATAAAATGTGGAGCATTGCCTTTGACAAACTCTGTATCTAAAATGTAATATTTGTTCTTACGTTCCAGTGGTTTGGGTTTAATAACTGGACTATAGACTTCGGCTTCACTTAAAAAAGCCCCCCACCACGAGAGTGAGGAATTACCTCTTAACAAAACGCGCGCAAATATCATACTTAGTAAGTCTGGTAAAAAATCTAAAATTATGTCAGGACAATAATGTTCGCCCTTGGGATAGGTCCAACGATGGCCCGGGGGTTTATTATTCCAGATATTCTCTGTCCTATCTTGTTTGCTCTCACTAAGCCAGACAACAGAAGAGAACTCTGCACATAAAGAATATAATTGTCGTATATAGGTTTCTTTAGAAATCATAGATTGTGAACCGGTATAATTCACTTCTGCAATATCACCACGGTGTAAATGACAGACCGTATGTATATTTTTGTTATTATAATACCATTGATACATGACAGAATTTAAGACTGTCTCGTTGAAAGTGTAAATTTCTTTAATCAATTCTGTGTCAAATAAATCAAATAAATGAGTGTAATACATGCAATCTAAGTCATCAAAAGCAATATTAGTTTTACCTATATTATTTTTATTTTGTAAGGAAATAAACTCCACGTTATCACCTGTTCGATTATTATAATTTTTCAAACTGTTCTCTCTCATTACCTCAGTCGCCGAGGGGTCATTTATTTCTAAAGATAATATATCATCGGTAATAATGCGACAATATTTATTAGGTTTAAAAATAATTGTCCCTTCCCATTCAGACGGGACATAAAAGATACAATTAAACCGTTTCGCATAAGAACAACCGAAAGCATATTGAAACATCCGGTTGCCAATTTGACCAATCCAACGTAATAAGACTATTTTATTAGCCTCGGTATTCATTTTTATACTTAATATATTTAAATAAGCGTTTAAATAATATTATATATAATATTATATATTCTTACTCATTGTCCTAAAGATTTTAATTTTGTAATTAAATGTCCTCCTCCTATCACAATTATTTTTTTATTTTTTCATTTTTTAATGTATATAATTATATACATTAAATTTAATTAGTTAGTTGTATAGTAAAACATACCGGAACATGTAGGAGTATGCATAATGGTAGGTATAGGCGTAGGTATAGGTATAGGTATAGGTATAGGTGTAGGTGTAGGTGTAGGTGTAGGTAGATGATTTCTATCAGGAATATATTTTTTCATAGATATATGTGCAGGAGTAGGTGCAGGTCCAGGAAAATTTTCTTTATCCATATATACTTTTTTTTAATAAAAGTATTTAAGTATTTATTTTTTAATTAAAAGTATATGAGCTCTTTTGAAAAAAATTGGGAAGAATGGATGGATCTAAATATTTCACTTGGAAATTGTAAACTTATAATGTTTAAAAAATCATTGGATGCAGGTTATGCTTATGATTTAATTAAGAGTAAATTAAATATTGATTATAATGTTTCAGTTCCTTTACCACCAGAATTAAAAGATAAAATTTCCTTAAGAAAAGCAAAAAAAATACATTCTGATAAATTAGAAATATATGAACTAACAGATTTTTTAACACAAGAAGAATGTAAAGAAATAATAGAAATTATAAATAATTCTGACTTAACAAGTTCTTCGACTATCAGTTCTGTAGATACAAGTAATTATAAAGTAAATGATTATAGAACTAGTAAAACTTGTTATTTTTATAATAAATATCCATTAATAACTGACATAGAATCTAGAACATGTAAAACAATTGGTATAAATAATAGATGTGCCGAACAAATACAAGGACAAAAGTATTGTGTTGGTGATCAATTTAAAATTCATACAGATTACTTTGATAAAGATGTTTTGAATAACAATCAAACTATTAAAGGTCAACGTACGTGGACGTTCATGATATATTTAAATGACATGGAAGACGATGGATCAAATATATTTGATTCTAGTGGCGGGTATACATCATTTCCTTATGCCTATATAGCAACAAAACCTAAGGCTGGTACAGCTATTATTTGGAATAATCTTGATTCTAATAAACAAGAGAATATTTACTCATCGCATTGCGGAATGCCAATACTTAAAGGAGAAAAATATATTTTGACTCATTGGTTTAAAGATCAAGAAATTAATTTACAAATTAAAAATCAAATAACAGAGCATGAGTTTTTACCAATAATGCATAAGGTAGGATTTGAAAAATTCAAAATTACTCTTGATTGTATTGATAAAATTAAACTGTGGATGAAAGATAATGAAAATCAATTTCTAACAGAAATAATTCAATATGGTGATGATGTTAAAAATATAAACAGTAAGATACTTGACATTAATAAAGCTCCACTAGAATTACAAAGAGATTTATTGAATAATATGCAGGAGCTTTTAACAAAATGGATTGGATATAAAACTAACTTACAGCATGTTTCAACCTATGGTATCCGTGAATATACTAGAGGTAGCAGTTTAGGAAATCATTATGACAGGAAAAATACCCATGTTATTAGTGCAATTATCCATTTAGAAGATAAATCAGATAAACCGTGGGAACTGTATATCGAAGACCATAACTTTAAACCACATCAGTTAACTATGGAATATGGCGATGTTATATTTTATGAATCTACTACTTGTTTACATGGACGCCCAACACCTTTTGAAGGAGATTTATACCGAAATATGTATATCCATTTTAAACCAGAACGATGGGAATCATATACAAAATAAATTAAATAAAATAAAATTAAATTAAATAAAATTAAATATAAATAAATCTTATATTAAATAATATATAATGATAAATCATGTATTTTACAGTACATCAAATAATGACTATCAAAATTGGCAAAGAGATTTACTCGAGTATTCATTTATAAAAGTAAACCAACCAGGAAAGTTATGGTGTTGCGTCTCTAAAAATGAATATAATGTAATACCTCATACAAAACATATTCCATTGATAGAAATAGAATGTCCTGATTATATGAATTTTTTTGATTCTAACAAAAAATATGGTATTGCTAATAAATTTTGCTCTATTAAATTATGGTTAGATACAAATCCAGAATTAGAAGGGGCAGTATTATTTTTAGACCCCGATATGATTTTTATTAATAAAATCGATGAAGAAGTTAAAGAAGGAACTATTGTTGGACAATTATGTCTAGATAAAGGTATCGAAAGCCATACTAATTTTATAAAATATACGCCACCAGAATGTAAACATATGTTGTTACCTGAAAACATCTTTATGTTTCCATTTTGTATTAATATTAAAGATATGAGGAAAATTATGGATTTGATATATATAAATGAGTCATCTTGTGAAGCTGACATGTTTGGTTTAGTTATCGCTGCACTTAAATCAAATCTTAAAATTATAGGAAAAAACTTAGGATGTTGTAATACTTGGAAGCCACACAATCAAACTAGCTTTAATATGGTGCACTATCCAGGTGTTATGTTTAATAATTTAAATGAAAAAATTTGGTTTAAACAAGATTTCACTAATGATACACTTTCAACTCCCTGGACTTTAAATGTAACGTGTGAACAAACTACAAATCTAATAGAATATCAATTGATAACCACAATAAAAGAATATATAAACATTCAAAAAATAAGAGTGACGTGTCCTGAAATGTTATATTGGAACAATGTAGAATTAAACAATACTATTAATATTTATAATCCACAACAAAAATATGTTATTTTTAATCCATATCATGGTGGTTTCAATAATGTGAGAATGTCATTTGAAATTGCCGCATGTATTGCTTATAGATTAAATCGTATATTAATTATGCCAGATGAATTCAAAATATCTCATTTGCATAATATACATGGTTTTTATTCTTTTTTTGAAAGGAATGATATTGGTATATCAACAATAACTATGAATGATTTTTGTATATTAAAAAATATTCCAAATGATTGGAATAAAATAAAAGAGAGATCTACTATATATAAGTTTGATTCAGGTACGGTACGTATAAATATTATTAAAACGTTATTAGATAATACTTCTGAATGTATTCTATTTGATAAAAATCTATTAGGTAACTTTTACACGGTAATTCAGGATGATAATATAGACGAAATTAAAGAATATGTATGTAAACACATACATTATAAAGAGAGCATTTTTTCACAAGCCTACAACATAATAGAATATTTAAATAACACATATTCGCAATACTATTCTATGCATTTACGAAGAACTGATTTTAATATTCAATATAAAGATCTATGTATATCTATTGATGATATATTAACAAATATTAAAAATGTTGTCCCCCAAGGGTCTTGTTTATATATAGCAACTGATATTTCTAATAAAAATGAATTAAGAGTATTGAATTCTTATTATAAAGTTATAATACTGTCTGATGTAATCAAATTACTAGATAAATATATGAATAGAGACCTATATGGAATGATAGAACAGATTGTGTGTGCAAGAAGTGTAAGGTTTATAGGTACAAATTTGTCTACGTTTTCAACATATATTTATAGATTAAGAGGATATATGAAAGATATAAAGGATAAATCATATATTGTAAATACTTCTAATGAAATAATAGAAAATAATTCATTAACATCTTGTTGGGAGGGTAACCATAATATATGGAGTCGCGAATTTACAGATGGGTTTGATTTCAAATGTAATAAAGATACTATTTTTGTATCGATAGCATCATATAGAGACAGTGAATTAGAACCAACTATTATTGATTTATTCAAAAAAGCAGAACATCCAAGTAGAATAATAGTTGGTGTATGTTTACAAGATACTTCTGACAATTTTGAGAAGTTTATGTTTAAAGATCATAAACAAGTGAAAACCATATATATAAATTATCAGGAGGCGAAAGGCGTATGTTATGCTAGATCATTAATACAAAAAGAATTATTGAAGGATGAAAAATATTATCTGCAAATAGATTCACATACAAGATTCAATTATAACTGGGATACTAATTTAATAAATCAGTTGACATTATGTCCTCATAATAAACCGATATTATCATGCTACCCAAATGCATATGAATTAAATGATGATAAAGAAACTTATTTAAATTCTAAATTGTTATCAAAACATAAATATAATAATTTTTTGAATGATACATTGAGAACTACCACATGTGGAATTTACAGTAAAGAAGCAGTTCCATCAGGATGGATAGCAGCTGGGTTTACATTCACATATTCTTCATGGTGTAAAGAAGTAGGTTATCCTAGTAATATTTTATTTAATGGTGAAGAAGATTATTTATTTATAAAATCATTTATAAAAGAATATGAAATTTACTGTCCTCCTACGTCTAATATTTTTCATTGTTACTTGAATAATTTAGCAGAAAGTCCTAACAAATATAGACCGTTAGTACATGAAGACGTTGATACTAATAAACTAAATTGTTCGAACGCAGAATTACAAGAAATAATTTCATCAATGTCTGATAGTTTATATGAGAAATTTAAGAATAAATATGGTGTATGTTATAAAACAAGAAAAATTTTTAGCACTATAAAAAAAATTGAGAATATAAAAAAATTTGAGCATATAAAACAAGTATCTTCTTTAGATTTATCTATTATACAAAATGTATGCAGTCAACCTGTGTTCAAAGATATAGAAATTTTTAAAGATAAACTTAATATATTCTTATGGGGAATTTCTAATGATGAATCATTTATAAGAGATGGTTGTAAATATGCGTTACAAACAGCTGAAAAGTTTAATTTACATCCACAGATTCTAGGAATAAATTATGATAACTCTTTCTTAGACCATTTACAATGGAAAATAGTACTTTCGAGATTATACTTATTGAGAGATGTAACTATAAAAGATGATATAAATAGAGTAATGGTATTTATGGATGGTTTCGATACATTATTTAATGGTAATGAAACACAAATACTTGAAAGATTCTATAAATTTAATACAAAAATATTATTTAGTTCCGAAAAATGCTTTACATATCAATGGGCTGAGTATAAAGATAAGTTTGATAAACTTAACACTTTATATAGGTATGTAGATGCAGGTACTATAATAGGATATAGCAAAGACATCTATAATATGGCGTGTGAATGTATCAATTTTTTAGAAAATTCTAATGGCACAGATAGAGGTAACGATCAAGGTATTATTGGAAAATATGTATATCAACATATGGATGATTCAAAATTAATTAGGTTAGATACTAATTGTGAAATATTTTGGGTTACGAGCAATGATAATGATAACTTATTAAAATATGGTACATATAATGTAAATACTAATACTAACCCATTAATATTACACGTTATTGGGGGTAGAAGAGAAAGGTATGAATTATATAAAAATACATGTAAAATAATAATGAAAAATGAATAAATTATATTTTATTAGCTTAATGATAACAACATTCCTGAACATGTAGGAGTTGGTTTGGTTTGGTTTGGTTGTTGTTGGAGTGGACGTGTTTTTAACAATATTTATGTACTTTTAAGAAAAGTATATAAATAGTTTTTAATAACAATTTGTATATGAACAAGTTTAAACCAGAATGGGAACAATGGATAGACTTTAATATTTCTCTCGGGAATTGCAAAATGATAATGTTTAAAAAATCTTTAGAGGCCGGTTATGCGCATGAGTTAATTAAAAGTAAACTGAATATAGATTATTATGCGTCAGAACCGTTACCCTTGGGATTAAAAGATAAAATCGCCTTAAGGAACGCCAAAAAAATTAACTCAGATAAATTGGACATTTATGAACTACCAGATTTTTTAACCCTGGAAGAGTGCAAAGAAATAGTAGACATTATAAATATATCAGATTTACAAAGTTCTTCTACCATCAGCGCCGCCAATACAAATAATTATATAGTAAATGATTATAGAACTAGTAAAACTTGTCATTTTTATAATAAATATCCCTTGCTAAATGCCATAGAAACGAGGATTTGTAAAACCATTGGTATAAATAATCGTCAAGCTGAACCGATTCAAGGACAGAAATATTGCATCGGTCAACAGTTTAAATTACATACTGATTATTTTGACTCCTCGGTATTACAATCGAATAAAACTATACATGGACAACGGACTTGGACGTTTATGATATATTTAAATGATATGACTGATGAGCATTCCGGAGGTTATACTGCTTTCCCCTATGCGTATGTAGCTACCCAGCCGAAAGCCGGGACGGCTATTATTTGGAATAATTTGGACGGTAATAAAAAAGAGAATAATTATTCGTCTCATTGTGGCATGCCCATTATTAAAGGTGAGAAGTACATTTT
>Ga0114966_10000380_pt1 | contig 43207 bp, 31 predicted proteins | sample M_130207_XF_Meta_FD_87029 | JGI IMG/M metagenome (GOLD analysis project Ga0114966, IMG submission 87029) | Freshwater microbial communities from Lake Montjoie, Canada to study carbon cycling - M_130207_XF_MetaG | ecosystem: Environmental > Aquatic > Freshwater > Lake | place: Lake Montjoie... | reverse complement strand
TCGGTCGATGGTCCTCAACCACGTGCTGAATGGCCGAGGGCGGCGGTTGCCTATCGATCATCTGCAGGCAGCCAAGGACATTCAAACAGCCCGTCACATACGCCTCGACTCCCTCCGAGGAGCAGTTGGCAGAGCCTTGATATTCCGCATAAATCGCCGGCACGTTGGCATCGCGAGCGACGGATAACGATCGCCCCTCAAGACGGTAATCCGTGCCCCACACCACAGGAAGATTGAAGGCCTTGGCGATCCGACGTTGTTGGTCGAGCAATTGATTGTCAGGGTGCAGCATATATCCGACCAAGGGCAGGACGCCGATGCGAGTCCCTCCGGTATGGAGATCAATATAATAGTCGGCCTGTTGTATTTTTTGACTGAGGGCATCGGCAATGCGCTCCGTCGTCGTTCCATCGGCACGGCCGGGACAGGCACGAGCCAAGTCGCGTTCGTCTTCGGCAGTTCTTTGACCGCGGGCGAATGCCGGCTCATTCACCACAGGAATCAATGTCAGCCGCCCGCGGAGGCTGTCCGGATTGATCGTGCGACCGATTCGGCGCAGGGCCACCATCGGTTCGAACTCGTCACCGTGGACGCCACCTGTAATCAGCAGATGGGGACCCGCTGCAGAACCACGGATATCAATTGTTTGAAGAGACAACAAAATGCTTCCTGTATCCAATATTTTTCGAGTGGGAGCGATACCGTTTGGCGAGATTCCTGACAACGATGAGACTCCGTCAACCCCTCTGTGACAGATTCGCCATCGCTTATTTACTGTCGATTTCGAGCTTACTGCGACGGTCTCGCCACTCGCTCTGGTAGTCCTTGACGTACATCCCCAGAAACTTCTTCATGGCCAACTCCAACTTGAGTCCCTTCCCCAACAAATCCGTTCCTACCAAAGCTGTATCAAACGTTTCGATGAAGATGTATTTTTCTTTTTTGGGAGCCAAATGTTCGTAAACCTTAGTGGCCGCACTGAGGTCCGACTTGTTCTTTGAGCCGACCGCCACAAAAACCGGGCGACTGATATTTCGGAGGAAGGTCAGCGACTTGGAGACGTTAATACCCGCCGCGGACGTTTCCGGAGAAAGCAAAATCAGTGCTTGCACGTCCTGTCCTTTAGGTGTTTTCTGAGCCACCGCCGCCGCGTCTTCGTAGGGCGGTTTCGACCAGTCGAAATCAGCGTAACAGATCGCCACAGGAGTGCTCACGTCAGCGGCAACAATGCCGATTTTGTTCATGTTGAGCTGCTTTTTTTGATGCTCACTGAACACAAACTTCTTGACCGCTTCCATGTCCCCGTTAATCATCCCCAAATATTCACGGGCATTGGGAGTCCCCGATTCACCTTTCTTGCCGCGGGTACTGCCTCCCGAACTCTCCCCGTGGCCTCTCAAGTCGACACTGATAACCGCGTACCCCTCCTTCTGAAGCGACTCGGCATAGGTCTTCCACACTTGACGACTGCCACCCTTGCCGTGCAGTAGAATCACGACGGGAGCCTCCTGACCGATTGTCGATTTAAAATACGTTGTCTTGATTTCGGCTCCATCACCGGCGACAAGAGGTTTGTCTTCGCTCGTCGATTGGCCCTTCGCCGCAGACTGCCCGATCGCTGAACGGACGGGGGTGGGGATGATGCCGATCGCGAGGATAAGCAACAAACCATGGGCAGACAAGAAACGGCGAATCGAATCGCCACCCGTTTTTGACGAATTGTTCTTCGCAGACAGTGGCATGCGATTCCTCCGACGTAACTCGCCTGATGCGATGGCCTGTGAGACTAAGACACCGGACCTCATGGTACTCTTTTCCAGAGGTTTGATTGACGGCTGACAACGTCTGCGGTCAGTGTAGAACCGAAAAAAATAACTTTCAATCCGCTGAATCGGGTATTGTCATCCTATCGACCGAGTCTTTCGATTGCGTAAAATTTCGTGCTGCTCTGTTTTATCTGCTGACAGTTTCGCGGCGGAAGCACGATCACTCAGGCATTTGCCGCCGGGCGAAAGACGCTCGCGGGAAGCGAATCGACCAAACCGTTGCTTCCACTACGTTAATCCTTTTTTGCCGCAAGAACCAGGTTTCTGATGACATCGTTTGCCGCACCACCAGGACTGTTTGTGACCGGGACCGATACAGGAGTTGGCAAGACTCAGATTGCGGTCCTGATCGCCGAACAGTTGCGTTCCGAGGGTGTGCAAGTCGGGGTCTACAAACCCGTCTGCTCTGGAGCGTCTTCAGATCAGGCGGGGCGAATTTGGTGGGATGACATTTGCCGACTCCGCGATGCCGTGCGAGGAATTTGGACGGATGACGAACTGTCCGACGATGTCGTCTGCCCCCAACGATTTCTCGCCCCTCTGGCTCCTCCCTTGGCCGCCCGTGCCGAAAATCGAGCAGTCGACATTCCTTTGCTGCGAACGGGTGCAGACCGCTGGAATGGACGATCCGAATTTCTGATCGTTGAGGGGGCCGGCGGATTCCTCACCCCCCTCAGCGAAACCACCAACGTCGCGGATCTGGCCTGTGACTTTCGATATCCGCTGATTGTTGTCGCTCGCTGTGGACTCGGAACGATCAATCACTCACTTCTCACCATTGAAGCCGCACGCAGACGAGGCCTCCAGATTGCCGGTGTGGTGTTGAATCAGCCTCATCTGTCAGACAATCTGGAGTTATCGAGCGACAACGCGGCCGAGATCGAATCGCGGGGTGACGTTCCGGTCATCGGCGTCGTCTCGTGGAACTCCGTCGACATCCGACGTCATGGAAGGACTATCCGGATTGCGTGGCAAACACTCACCACAAAGTGCTCCCGCGGCTGAGTTCCTGACAGGAGACGAAACCCGCAGGCCGACTGAAAATATTGAGGATATTGCATTCGGTACGATCAAGCCTTGGGCTCGTCTCGCCGTCGTGACACGAGTTACGGCAGTTCCTTCGTCGGGCGACGGCGACCTTCAATTCTCTGTTGACTTAAAAGATCATCCTCCTGCGAGCCACGCTTTCCCTTCAGTGACGAATTCTCGGTGTCTGAGAAATCACGATCTGCACCATTCAATTCGAGCATGTCGAGTTCTCCGTCGTGGTTGGTGTCGAGTTCCTCAAACTTGTCTGATAACTGAGCCCACTCGACTTTGGAAATTCGTCTATCCTGATTGACGTCCAACAGTCGTAAGAATTTCGGGTTCCGGCCCTGACGAGGTCTTCCTTGTTCGCTGGATTCGGTCGCAGGTTTGATCATCTGTCCCGCAAAAGTCGCCCAGTCCTTCTCCGTCATCTCGGTCTTTCCCGCACGGTCGAACAGCGGTTTGATTCGATCTCGCAGTTTTTCTGGAACCTCTTCCAGCGAGATCTTGCCATCTTTATTGCGATCCAGACGCTCAAATTTTTGTCGCATATCGCCTCGGTCCCCGGGACGCTTGTCGCGGACAGGACTAAAAGAGACATGCGGATTATCCTCAAGGGTATTCGCCTTTTGAAACTCGTCCTTCGTCAGAATCCCATCGGAGTTCTTGTCCCCCAGACGAACGATCCGTTCAAAAAAACGCGATTGCTCCTGCGGGACTTCCCCTTTCGTCAGCTGTCCGTCTCCATTCTTGTCCAATTTTTGAAACAACGCACTGTGCTCCACCGAACCCGCATCCTCGCTGCGAGAATCAGAGATTCCAGCCAACAACATCGCGGCGAAGACGGCTGGGTAAAACACTCGTGAACGGCTCATCAGATGAGCTCCTGACAAACATTCCATGGGAAAACCTCCGAATTTGACTCTGTGATGTCTGACTCGTCCACTTCCCGCCAACTCGTACTGATCCTTGAACCCGCCGAGTATTATGAACACCGCGTGCGAACCTAGGTTTCGTATCCGCAGGACAGATTGACTTTCGGGGACTGGCCAAGACTGTTGCGGCCTGATAAGCGTCATTGGTCCTTGTCGGTAGGAACGTTGAAAAACCGGACAACGAGTCGAACAGAGTGCCGTTTAGTGTTCGTGTGCGGCACGTCTGAGTCGATCATTCATAGAAATTCCAAGTCCAATGTCCGGTAAAGGGACCGCCAGAATAAGATCCAGATTTGCGCCGTCAAGTCGATGCAAGGCGTTGAAGAACGTCGAGGCCGCTTCAATCAGATCGCCAGCTTGTGAAAGAATTTCGGTCTGTGCGTAGTGTTCGGAACCAAGACATGGCTGAAGAATAAGCAAGCCCATTCTGGGCGACGGAGGGATGCGCGGAATGTCATCGACGATTCGGAGTCTGGTTCGAGGGGCATAATGACTGGCCAACATTCCCGGTGCGGCCGGGCTCCGTTCATCGGAGAATGAGGGGACGGGGCGGCGAACCGGTCCGACGACGCTTTCGATCTCTTCCAAGGTGATGCCGCCTGGTCTCAAACAAATGACCGTGTCGCCCTCGAACTGTACGATCGTCGATTCAATCCCGACACGACACGGACCCCCGTCGACAATGAAATCGACTCGATCTCCAAGTTGCTGGCGGACATGTTCCGCAGTTGTGGGACTCAAACGGCCGAAGAGATTGGCACTGGGTGCCGCAATCGGCACGTCGGCGAGTCGGAGAACGTCTCTGGCTAATGGATGATCAGGAACGCGAATCGCTACATGGGGCAAGCCGGACGTGACGATGTCCGGGATCATCGGTGTTTTGGGTAAGACCATCGTCAGCGGACCAGGCCAAAACGTTTTCGCTAATTGTTCGGCCCTTGGTGGAAATTCGAGAACGACACGCGGCCACCACGACGACTCGGCAAGGTGCACGATCAACGGATCGAAAAACGGGCGTTCCTTAGCTGCGAAGATCTTCGCCACGGCACGCGCATCGAACGCATTGGCACCCAGACCGTAGACGGTTTCCGTGGGGAGGGCGACCAACCCACCACGCCTGAGAATCGAAGCGGCGGCGGACGTGACGGCGTAAGACTCGGAAGATAACATTGTCCGAGTATACCGAAACTGCTCAATCTGGCGAATCGTGGCCAGAGTTCGGCTCCCGAACAGTGCGCGAGAATTGTTTTCGACCGTGCTGACGATAGAATTGGCCCCTTCCCCTGTTCCCAAGGGCCTGAGGGCCTGATTCCATCACACCGGCAAATTGAATGTCTGATTCCTCCCGTTCACGATCAATACCCGCAACGTCCGACTCTGTTTGTGTCAGCACGGCTCCAGAACCACAACAAACCTCGCCCCCTTGCTCCGACGGTCAAAACGCTGCAGAAAGCAGGTTGTCGGTTCCATCGTTGTCGGACGATCGTCAGGAAGAGGTGGTTCTTGTCCTTGATTTTGGCGGTCAGACAGCGCAGCTCATCGCCCGGCGAGTGCGCGACCACAATGTTTTCTGTCAGCTCGTTCGGCACGATTTGTCTCTGGATCGAATTCGGGTCTTGAAACCCAAGGGGATCATCCTGTCAGGGGGCCCGGCCAGCGTTTACGACAAGAATGCGCCGCAGGTCGATCCCGGTTTGTTCGAGCTGGGTATTCCGATTTTGGGAATATGCTACGGAATGCAACTCGCCTGCCAGACCCTCGGCGGTGCTGTCACACCGGGAAACAAACGGGAATTCGGCAGAACCAGTTGCCGAGTGTCTCAAACCGATCCGCTGTTGGAAGGGCTACCACAGTCTGTGACCGTCTGGATGAGCCATGGTGATCAGGTTCAGGACGCCGGCGGACAATTCGTGGCGCTCATGGACACGGCCACCTGTCCACTGGCCGCCGTCAAACATCGGACGAGACCGATTTATGGACTTCAGTTCCATCCGGAAGTAACGCATACGGAGCATGGCAGCCGACTGCTTGACAACTTCGTCAAAAATGTGTGCGGCTGCGGTGGGACATGGAAAATCAGTTCGCTGATCGAACGAGAAGTGGCTTCCATTCGAGTACGTGTCGGCCAAAAAAGGGTCATCTGCGGACTCTCGGGCGGCGTGGATTCGTCGGTGGTCGCAGCGTTGCTGTACAAGGCGATCGGCCGACAATTATCGTGCATTTTCGTGGACAATGGTCTGCTGCGGAAAGGGGAATCCGACAGGGTTCGAGAGCGATTTCAGAACCACTTTTTGACAGACCTTCACGTCGTCGATGCGCGTCACCGCTTCTTGTCGGAGTTGGCCGGTGTGACCGATCCACAGCAAAAAAGAAAGATCATTGGTCGAGTCTTCATTGAGGTGTTTCGGAAAGAGGCCGAATCGATTCAGGACGCCCATTTTTTAGCGCAGGGAACACTCTATCCTGACGTCATCGAATCGGGAGCCAACCGTGATGGACCGGCCGCGACGATCAAAGCGCATCACAATGTGGGCGGCTTACCTGAAGAACTCGGATTTGAATTGATCGAACCCTTGCGAGATCTTTTCAAAGACGAAGTTCGCCGGATGGGATTGGAATTGGGTCTCACTGATGAACTCGTCTGGCGACACCCGTTTCCCGGTCCGGGTTTGGGTGTGAGATGCCTCGGCTCCCTGACGTCCGAACGCTTGCAGACTCTCCGTGAAGCCGATGCCATCGTGATGGAAGAACTTCGGCGTGCGGGTCTTTATCGCCAGATTCAACAGGCGTTTGCCGTTCTGCTCCCCGTTCACAGTGTCGGAGTAATGGGCGATAGCCGAACCTATGAAGAAGTCATTGCGGTGAGAGCGGTGCAAACAGACGATTTTATGACTGCCGACTGGTTTCCCATGCCCCACGAGATCTTGCAAATCATTTCCACGCGGATCATCAATGAAGTGCGCGGCGTCAATCGCGTGGTCTACGACATCAGTTCCAAGCCACCCAGCACCATCGAATGGGAATGATTTGATGTCTGGCAACGGCAGGCATTGAGAAGCACAAAACACCTGTGAGTGGGAAAACATTCCGGGAAATGCGTCTGCCCCTCCGTCGCTGCCAAAATCAACAACTCCGCGGGCCCCGCGTCTCCCGTTTTGCCACACGTGGCCGAGTGGTTGGTTTTCTGTTAGAAGTGTCGGCAGCACAGCGCCAGCCGTGTTGACTTGAATTGCTGGTGTCGGAGTGCTCATCTGTGGGAGCGCTCCGTCGAGAATGATTGGGTGATTGTCCGCAGAAAATTCCATTCAAGTCGTACTAATCAAGGACGTTTGTGATGACCGTGGCCATTACTGCCGTGCATGCTCGCGAGATCTTGGACAGCCGAGGCAATCCGACCATTGAGGTCGATGTCGAATTAGAGGATGGGACGATCGGCCGAGCTGCCGTTCCCAGTGGCGCCAGCACCGGAGCTCACGAGGCTTGTGAACTCCGCGACGGTGACAAAAATCGGTTCCTCGGGAAGGGGGTCCGCACGGCCGTTGAAAACGTCAACGAACACCTCGCAGATGCCATTATCGACCTGAATGTCACTGATCAAGCGGCGATTGACCGGGCCATGATTGAAGCGGATGGCACGCCCAATAAGTCACGTCTGGGCGCAAATGCGATCCTCGCCTGTTCGCTCGCGGCCGCACATGCCGCCGCCCGCGTCAGCTTTCTTCCGCTGTTTCGGTATCTGGGTGGAATCGGAGCCAATACGCTGCCCGTTCCCCTCATGAACATCATCAATGGAGGAGCACACGCCAATAACGGAATCGATCTGCAGGAATTCATGATCGTTCCCTCGGGTTTCGATCGATTCAGCGATGGCCTGCGTGCTGGTGTGGAAGTCTTTCATCAACTCAAAAAAGTGCTGAGCGAGATGGGGATGAGTACCGCAGTGGGTGACGAAGGCGGGTTTGCTCCGAACTTGCAGACCAACGAATCCGCCATTCAAGTGATTCTGAAGGCCATCGAAAAGACCGGTTATAAGGCGGGCGAGCAGATAAAACTGGCCTTGGATTGTGCCTCGACGGAGTTCTACGACGCAAAGTCTGGCCTGTACCAGATGGACGGTCAACAGGTGAACTCTGACGAACTGATCGGCATCTGGAAGACGTGGTCCGAAAAGTATCCGATCTGTTCGATTGAAGACGGCTGCGCCGAAGATGATTGGGACGCATGGAAACAACTGACCGAGACGCTCGGTGGCCGTGTCCAACTTGTGGGCGACGACCTGTTCGTCACAAATACGAGTCGTCTGAAAGACGGAATTGCCAAGGGTGTGGCGAATAGTATTTTGGTCAAGGTCAATCAAATCGGGTCGCTGACGGAAACCATCGATGCGGTCCAGACGGCTTATCGCAGCGGTTATACAGCCGTGATGAGCCACCGCTCCGGCGAAACGGAAGACACAACCATTGCGGACTTGGCCGTGGCGTTGAACTGTGGGCAGATCAAGACCGGTTCGGCCAGCCGCACCGATCGCATCTGCAAATACAATCAATTGCTCCGGATCGAAGAACTGCTGGGCAATGAGGCAAAATATGGCGGGACTCTGTAAACACTCCGAAGGGTTCTATCCCGCCGGCGGACACAGGTGATTCCTTCACGCGAATCTCCGTGATGTGTCATGTCGTCAACGATGCACGTCATTGTTGATGACATGGCGAGCCACGACGTTGATTCTGCCGGATTGACAGCGTCCGAGCGGTTTGCGGTTCGGCAAAAATTGCGGGCAGGCGACAAGGCAGGGACAACGCAATGGAAATAACCGTAATTTCCCGCAACCTCCGGATATTCGATACAGATTCTCGCCAAATTGACCCGATAGATAACCTCAAGCGCGACTTGTCGTGCCCGTGTTGAGCTATTGCGGCTCTCACCGTTCCAGCTTCACGGCGTTCAATTGAGGGAACGACTGATGCGGACTAGGCAATGGTTAACGAGCGTCTTGAGTGGGTGTCTGGCGGTCTCTGCTGGAGTGTCGGCAGAGGCACAGACTCCACCCTATCCACAATATGGGCCGGGAAATCCCGACGCGGCAGGAATGCTACCGCCCCCTTACGACTCCAACTACGGAACCGCTCCGCAGTCGTATACCGGAATGGAGTCAGCCGGCTACCCACCGAACGCGAACCAGTGGCCCAATATGTCTCCTTATATGGGGCCGGCGGTCGACCAAACCACCAATGAAAATGGGTTGTGGTTCAATCGCCAAATCGGTGGTAACCGCCGTTATTATTTCTCTATTGATGGTCTGTTGGGACAGACTTACGGCACTCCACAGACGCTGATCGGTGCACCGGGGGTCAACCTCCCTGCGATCAATCCCAAGACAGGCAAGCCCTATGCCGGTGGTCCCACTGGTACCGGGCAATTCATCCAAGGGACAACAACGACAACCTCGGATACAACGACAGCAGTCGGACCAAGCCGAACCCTCTCAAGCTCAGCGGCGACGGGAACCGGAACCGGAACGGCAACCGGAATTGGAACCGGAACCTCAACCGGAACCTCAACGGACACCGGAGCGGCAGCCACTGCGATTTTTAAATCCAGAAGCCTTGGCACCGACTTTCCCATCGATCCGTTTGTGGGCGGGCTGAGAGGTACCTGGGGATGGACGAATCCTGACAGGACAGGACTTCAGTTATCCGGATTCTGGCTCAATCAAGCCGATTCGCATTTTTTCTCTGGTACCGGATTGGACTATAACCAAGCGGACGCCATACGGTTCGCAAGTCAATTCTATAACCAAGAACGTCTGCGCGCTCTTTCCGGCATTCCTCTCGCGGGAGCGGACACCGATGGAGACGGAAACCAAGGAGTCTACCAGCCCTTTGACATTTTTTACAAAGTCAATCTGGAGTCCCAGTTGATGGGCGCAAATTTGGACTGGTTTTCGGCCCCGATCTACGAGCACAACAGCATCACTGTCAGCCCGATTGCCGGTGCACGCTTCTTAAACATTCGCGAACGACTCGCCTTTAGCGGCGCGGACAGCGGGCTTGGGTACACCGTTCAAGGCCCTGTCGCGACAGCAGGCGGAACAGCAGCAGGAACGACGACTGGAACAACGACTGGGACGACGACTGGGACGACAAGCGCAACAACCCAGACCACGGCCGACCCATTCAGCCCCATCACAATTAACGCGGATCCCCTCGTCCCGAACATCATGCAATCGCAGTTGGATTCGTCAACACAGTCCTACTTGGCCGGCCCGGAAGCCGGCTTGCGGTTCGACATTGGCGGCGACAGACTGAAACTTGTGGCTCAAAGCAAAGTCGGACTGCTGGCCAATAATTCAAATCGCAAACTCTCCGGTTTCAACATTGGCGATGCCTACTACGTTCCACCACTCCGAACGACCCCGGTGATGCCTGGGATTGACTCACTCCGGCCAACCCTAGCAGACCCACGGGATACACCAGCCATCCGGGAGGCCACCAAATTTTCTTCGACGGATTCAACGACCTATCTCTCTGTGATGTTTGAGCAATCGATCATGGCCAAGGCACCGCTGCTACAATTTGTCCCGATCCTCAACAAGATGAGTGTCTTCAGGGCAGCAGAATTTCAGACGGGATACACGGTAATCGTCGTCGGAGACGTTCAGCGAGCAGCAAATACGATCGACTGGCAAGCCTATCCCGTCAAACCCCAATTGCTGGACAAGAGGTCCTCGTATGTCGAAGGGATTTACAACTTCGGTGTTGAGTGGACCTACTAATGACGACACCATGACCGATAACTCTGGTTCCGTTCCTGTTTTGACAATCAACAAAAAATGGCCCGAAAAGACTCTCTCTTTTCGGGCCATTGGCTTTGAAACGTGATCAACGAGAACCGAGTCCTCAGGAAGCTTCTGAAACGCTGAGGGTCTGGGGTTCGGTCGCCGTTGTGGGCTGGAAGTCCAGTTGCTTCAAATCGCCCACTTCCTTGACTCTGACGGTGATCGTGTCGTGGCCTTCAAATGCTCCCTGCAACAGGTTTTCGGAAAGAGGATCCTCGATATACGTTTCCACAGCCCGGCGCAACGGCCGCGCTCCGTATTCCGTGGCATTCCCTTTTCCAACGATGAATTGCTTGGCGTCTTCTGTCAGCACCAATGCCAAGCCCTTCTCCGCCAGCCGTTCCCGAACTTTCGAGAGTTCGATGTCCACGATCTGCTTCAGATTTTCTTCCGTCAGTGACCGAAAGACGACGATCTCATCCAGCCGGCCGAGGAACTCCGGCTTGAACTCGCGTTCCAGTTCATGCTGCAATCTCTCTTTCATCCGATCATAGTTCGTATCCTCATCCTTCGGCGCGAAACCGAATTCGCTGTTAATGGCCTGGGCACCCGCATTCGTTGTCAAGATCAGGACCGTATTTTTAAAATCCACTTTTCGACCGAAACTGTCGGTCAAATGACCCTCTTCCATAATCTGCAGCAGCATATTAAAGACATCAGGATGGGCTTTTTCGATTTCGTCCAGCAGCACGACGGAATACGGGCGACGACGAATCTTCTCCGTCAGTTGCCCCCCTTCTTCAAATCCGACATAGCCAGGGGGAGCGCCGATCAGCCGGCTCACATTATGCTTCTCCATGTATTCGCTCATGTCGATCTGGATTAGGGCATCCTGATCACCGAACATGAACTCGGCCAACGTTTTGGCGGTCAGTGTTTTCCCGACACCTGTCGGTCCTGCGAACAGAAACACACCGGTCGGGCGCCGTGGATCCTTCAAACCACTGCGACTTCGACGCACACATCGGGCAACCTGCTTGATCGCCTCGTTCTGACTGACGACACGGCGGTGGAGTTCTTCCTCCATTCGGAGAAGCCGAACGGCATCTTCGCTAGAAAGGCGTGTCAGTGGAATTCCCGTCATTTTGGCGACGACTTCCGAGATCACTTCAGCATCAACAACACCATCTTTTTCCTTGGACTTCTCGCGCCAATCTTTGTTGAGATTTTCTTTCTTTTTCTTGAGCTTGTCGGCCTGATCGCGGAGTGATGCGGCCTTTTCAAAGTCTTGATTGGCAACGGCTTCTTCCTTCTGAGTATTCAGCCGTTCCACTTCTTCTTCAAGTTCTTTGAGATCCGGCGGCCGCACCATTGATTTCAAGCGGATTCGAGCACCCGATTCATCAATCACATCGATCGCCTTATCGGGCAGACATCGTGATGTGATGTAGCGTGTCGATAATTCCACGGCCTTGACCAACGCGTCGTCCGTGATCTGAACGCGGTGATGCTGCTCGTATCGGTCACGAAGACCTTTGAGAATTTCAATCGTCTGTGCGGGTGATGGGGGCTCGACCATCACCGTCTGAAACCGGCGTTCCAGAGCACCATCTTTTTCGATGTACTTGCGAAATTCGTCGAGTGTCGTCGCACCGATGCATTGAATCTCTCCCCGCGACAAGGCGGGTTTCAGCACATTCGAAGCATCAATCGCCCCTTCGGCTCCTCCGGCTCCGACCAACGTATGCAGTTCGTCAATGAACAGGATCGTATTTTTGGCCCTCTTGACTTCATTCATCACCGCCTTGATGCGTTCTTCAAACTGACCTCGATACTTGGTACCGGCCACCATCATGGCCAGATCAAGGACAACGATCCGCTTGTCTCGCAACAATTCTGGAACTTCGCCATTGACGACCATTTGTGCGAAGCCCTCGACGATGGCCGTCTTGCCAACACCCGCCTCGCCCAGCAATACGGGATTGTTTTTCTGGCGGCGACAGAGAATTTGAACAACACGCTCCATCTCATCCGCACGCCCGATCACAGGATCGAGTTTATTTTGTCGGGCCAATTCTGTCAGATCGCGACCGAAACTGTCCAAAGCCGGCGTTTTGCTTTTTCCCGATTTTCCCGATCCCGCGCCGACTCCTCCAGCGGCAGCACCCGCCCCAGCCCGTTCGGCGGTCCCTCCACCTTCACTACCTTCCAACCCGTGTCCGAGAAGGTTGAGAACCTCTTCTCGGACGTCTTCAAGCTTCAACCCCAGATTCAACAGGACTTGAGCGGCGACACCTTCCTGTTCGCGGATCAGACCCAGCAACAGGTGTTCTGTACCGACGTAGTTGTGATTCAGATTACGCGCTTCCTCCATCGCATATTCGATGACTTTTTTGGCGCGCGGTGTTTGTGGTAGCTTGCCCATGGTGACCATATCGGGTCCGGACTGGACAATTTTTTCGACCTCGAGGCGAATCTTTCTGAGATCGACTTCGAGGTTTTTCAGCACATTGGCAGCAACTCCGGAACCCTCTTTGACGAGTCCCAACAGAACGTGCTCAGTCCCGATGTATTCGTGATTGAAACGCTGGGCTTCCTGATTGGCCAGTTGCATCACTTTGCGGGCGCGATCAGTGAATCGCTCGTACATGCCGAAGCCTCCGATTTGTTGAAAGTGGGTTACCCCACCAAGATCACGTCTCGTTCATTGTGCCGACTCTCGACCACCGAGTTTGTACCCTTCAACGCAAATCCAGAGATTCGTCTAGGATACGAATCGGGAACAAACGTGACGAGCCGGCAGGAACCCTAAAAACGTCCCCTAAAACTTCCGAATTCTAGTTGAGTGCGAAGACAAGGGCAAGGAGCCGACCTGCTCACAGGGACTGAAGTTACCTCGGTCACACATTATCTGTGACGCGGACGAGTCTCTGGTCAGCCTCTCTGTTGAAAACGTCTGGCCAAATTTTAGGCCACGACAGATGCGTCAAAGACGTCGCCTGAAAATCCCGCCAGCGGCACAGCACGGACAGGGCCCCGATTCAATCCCTTTTTCGACCGGCGACTAACCTCTGGCCAGCTTCTTTAAGACTTCCACTCCGCGTTCCAGCGTCACTTGTTCCGCGGCAAAACTCATTCGAAAATGGGTGTCGCGTTTGCTGAACACTTGACCGGGAATGACCAGCAAGTGGTTCTCAATCGCCTTAGCAACGAATTCTGTTCCGGTGCCATGAGGCGTCTTGATAAAGAGATAGAACGCTCCGCCACTCCCGCGAATATCATACAGACCAGCCAACTCACTTTGCAGATAACGATATTTCAGCGCGTAGTCCGCCACTCGGTCCGCGACATCGTATTCCAGAGCTGCCAATCCGGCCCATTGAACCGGCTGAGGGGCACAAACAAAGGTAAACTGCTGTAGTTTGATCATCTGCTGTATGACATCGGCCGGCCCGTGGGCAAAGCCCAATCTCAGTCCGGTCATCGAATGCGACTTGCTGAAACCATCGATCACCAATGTGCGATCATTCCAGACTGCCGGGCTGACGAATGGGCGATCATAACAAAACACGCGATAGATCTCGTCACTGATGAGGCAAATGTTTTTTTCTTGGGCTAACTCGGCCAAACCTTTCATCTCGGATTCGGTCGCAATGGACCCGGTAGGATTGCAGGGGCTATTACAGAGGATGGCCTTGGTCCGCGGCGTGATCGCGTCACGGACCTGATTCAGATCGATCGCAAAATCGGGATAGGTGTCGATCTGCACGCAGGTGCCGCCGGCGAGCGTCACCAAATGCTGATACATCACGAACCAAGGATCGAAGGCTATCACCTCGTCACCGGGGTTGACCAGCACAGAGAGAGCCAGCATCAACCCACCACTCGTCCCGCTCGTGACAAATGCTTGACGATCGGCATGCCCCAGTTCCAAGTCGACTCGCCTCTGGAACGCCTCACACAGGGGCGTGATTCCCTGTGTCGAGCTGTAGATATTTTTTCCGCTCATGACCGCATCACACAAGGCGCGTTTGATCGGTTCGGGAGTGTCAAAGTGCGGCTGCCCAATCGCCAAATTGATCGGGTTCTTCATCTTGGCAGCAAGATCGAAGGCCTTGCGAATTCCAGAAGCATCAATCCGGTGCATCCGGTCGGAAATCCAGTTATTGGGCATGGTGACGCAGGTCGAAGAGGGAATCGGTATCGTTTCAAGGCCGGTCGATGGCTAGACCTGATTCTGGTGGATGCCAGCAATTTTTGGAAGAGACTTGCGGGCCTCAATGGTCGGCCGAGTGACTTCATCGATCCGCGATTGGGTACGGACTTCCCCGTTCCTCGGGAGGACGACCGATCGAGATCTGTCGACAACATTCCGTCGGCCAGCTAAAAGTAGCTCCGGCCCTCATTTCCTGCACTCCGTAATCGAAACTTCGTCGTAATCGAAACTTCGTCATGAAATACGCCTTGATCATTCCCGATGGAGTTGCCGACGAACCGCAAGAATCACTGGGGAGCCGAACACCACTACAAGCCGCTCGCATTCCTTACATGGACGAGATTGCGAAATGGGGTCTCGTAGGTCGTGTCGATCATATCCCCGCCTCAATGCCCTCTGGCAGCGATGTGGGGACGATGAGCCTTTTCGGATACGATCCGCTGAAATACCACACCGGTCGAGCGCCGCTGGAGGCGGCAGCGCAGGGAATTGAACTCGGGCCGTTGGATTGGTGCATCCGCTGCAATCTAGTGACGATCACCGCAGGCCGAATGACCAGTTTCACCGCCGAACAGATTCCCAACGAATTGGGCCGAACACTCATCGAATCTTTGCAACGCAATCACTGTGGCGACGATCACTGGAAATTTCATACCGGGGTCAGCTATCGCAATCTGCTCGTTTATCGCGGACGCCAGCGGCCTGCGCCATTTGGCACAACAACACAAACGACTCCTCCGCACGATATTACCGATCAGTTGATTCAGCCGCATTTGCCCCGCGGTCCGGGCAGCGATCTGTTATGCGAGATCATGGACCAGAGTGGCGCGCTCTTTGCCGCCTGCTCGGCAAATCAGGCTCGAGCGGCCACCGGGGTTCACACCGCCACTCAATGCTGGCTCTGGGGGCAAGGGCAGTGTCCAGCGTTGCCATCGTTTCAAGAGCGATTTCACAAGAGAGGTGCCGTGATTACCGCCGTCGATCTCCTGCGCGGCCTCGGCCGGTTGCTCGGCTGGTCCGTGATCGAAGTGGATGGGGCAACGGGATATCTCGACACGAACTATGCGGCCAAAGGACGGGCGGCCATCAAAGCCCTGCAGGATAATGTGGCCGATCTGATCGTGGTTCATGTCGAGGCCACGGATGAAGCCTCTCACGAGGGACGAGCCGACGAAAAAGTGAAAGCTCTGGAACAGATCGATGAGCACATCGTCGGCCCATTGCATCAGTACCTGAAGTCACAGGACGATTATCGGATCCTCGTTTGCCCCGATCACCCGACGTTTCTGCGCACGAAAACCCACAGCCACGGATACGTTCCCTTCGCCCTCTGCGGAAGCGGGGTGACCAGAGACCAAGGACTGGCCTACGATGAACCGACGGCGGCGGCTTCGCCACTCGGACTGGACCGCGGGTGGGAACTCATGCCGCTGCTCTTTCAACAGACTGTGTGAGAATCTGTTGGCGGCCATGTCGCTTCGTTTTCCAGGACCCCCGTGCATCACACGGAACCACTTCGGCAAGATCCGACATCTCAGATCGACTATCGCATGATGCCCCCCGCCCTCGACTGTCGGCGTTGTCGATAATGGAGCGTTGATACCGCATACCAATTCACCAAAGGGTTAGGGCGGGGAGTCCCCGCCGCACTAGATTCACGCCCGCTAAATTACGCAAACAAGCCTGATACGGATTTTGCTTTGACCAGTTCCCGTGGTTGGTTTAAGTGATTGTAGACGATGGTCTCGGGATCGATACCAAAGGCATGGTACACCGTCGCTAGCAATTCGATGGGGTGCACCGGGGTTTCTAAGGGGCTGGACGCCGTCTTGTCCGACTTGCCGTAAATGTGACCACGTTTCATTCCCGCTCCGGCGATCACGCCGGTATAGCAGTACGGCCAGTGATCACGACCGTCGGAACTGTTGCTGTTGCCGGACGTGCTCACTCCGCGGTTCGGACTGCGGCCGAATTCGCCCAGACACAAGACCAGCGTCTCATCGAGCATCCCTCGTTCATCCAAATCGTTGATGAAGGCCGACAAGCCAACATCGAGCATCGGTCCGGATTGCTTCTTCATCCGTTCCGGCAGGTTGACATGATGATCCCACGAATGATTGTCGCTGTTGGCCACTTTTGGCCAGACGACTTCCACGACGCGTGTCCCCGCTTCGATCAACCGCCGCGCCAGCAGCAGGCTCTGTCCGAACGTATTTAGTCCGTATCGCGCACGCTGTTCCCCAGATTCCGCTTCCAGATTGAAGGCCTCGCGAGCACGGCCAGAAACGATCAACTTCAGGGCTTGGTCGTAATAGCTGTCAAGGTTGTAGTCTCGGACTGCCGCATCGACGTCTTTCATTCCGGCATTGATCGAATCACGCAGACGGGATCGACGGTCAAGACGAACCGAAAAAACCTCGGGACGCAACTTGAGGTCGTCGATCTTAATCCGATCCATCTTGTTCATATCCATGTCGTCGCCCTCCGGATAAAGCGTGTACGGATCGAACGCCTTGCCCAGAAACCCCGCAGTTCCACCCTTGCCAACCACGTTGCTCTCTTGCAGAGGTCGCGGCAGCATGACGAATGGCAGCATTGGCTCCGTCGTGGGCTTCAGCCGGATGATGTTGGAGCCGAAGTTCGGGAAGTCCTTTGGGCTCGGAGGCTCAAGTTGGCCCGAGGCACTGACCTTATCTGTCGTGTAACCGGTCATCATTTGATAGATCGCGGCCGTGTGGTTGAACAACCCGTTGGGCGTGTATCCGATCGAACGAATCATCGTCAACTTGTCGTTGATTTTCGCCAGATTGGGGAGAATTTCGGTGAAGTGCACTCCCGGGACTTTGGTTTCAATTGGTTGAAAAATGCTCTTCACATTGTCGGGTGCCTCTGGTTTGGGATCCCAGAGGTCCAGATGCGATGGTCCTCCCTGCAGATACACCAGAACCACGCTTTTTGCTCGGCCCCAACCCGGCCCACCGGAGATCCCCGCATCCTCCGCGCGCGCCTTCATCTGCAGCATGGAACCAAGCGTCACACCCAAAATGCCGCTGCTACCAACACGGAGCAAACGCCGCCGAGACATCCCCAGTTGCTGGTCACACAAGTCTTTCCCAAACTCACCCATGACGGACAGCATTGACAATCTCCCTGTGATGGACCTAGCACAATAGCCACGAATTCTGGAATACAACGACGCGCGCTTGCGGGTTTGCCCCACGCGATCGTCTCGGACATCATCGATTAAACAAAAACGCCGGGGTATTGATCATGGCCCAAGCCACGTCTTGTGCCGCAGTCAGGCGTTTGTTGCTGAGTTGCTGTTGACTGGCGACCAAGTCCCGTCGGAGTTGTTCCAACAGAACATCCGGCATGACGGGGAGGCTTACCAAATCCATTTTTTTCTGCAAGGAGATCACTCCCGGATCGATCGGAATCGGAAGGAAGGCCACCGCAACGGCGGCCTTCAATTTTTTCAATTCTGGATCAATCGCTCTGACCAACGTTCCAAGAAGCGTCCGTTGGTTTTCCGTTCGTTCCGAAGTCGGAATTTGCAGGATCGCCTGCAATTCGTCGGATAAGCTCAGTCCCACATCGGTTTTTTCTATGGCGACCGAGATGCGAAACCGACCGGGAATATGATCGGGATGGCTGAAGTTATGGTGCATCAGGATTTGAATCTGCTGCCCGGATTCCAATTGAAGTGGCGATTTTGTCTCAATCGTTGCCCAGTGTGTGACGCCCATCGCTGGCCCGATGGCCCAACCGTCGCCGCTATCGCCCACCTGACCATTGAAGGCTTTCAAAATTTCGAAATTACTCTGACTATAGCTGGCCAGCGGTTTGTGGAGTTCAACGCGTGTGGTCTGATTCGGATCGGCGATCGAAGCCGCGTAAACTTCCAATTCACTAAGCACAAAATTACCGTCGGCCGCGCGACCCGGACCTCCGTTGGGGAGGCTTGAATCGGCGATTGTTTCCAGTCGAAAGGCGGTGATGTTTTTAAGATTTGTGGGAAGCATCAGTTTCAGGATCACCTGACGAGCCCCCTTGGCATCCGCGATCACGGAGCGATCGGCCTCCACTCGAAGCGTGGTTTCCTTCGTGCCGCTGACCGAGATCGGCAGCAACGGAATCCATTCGACCCCGTTCAGCGGATGTTGCTTCTCGAACTCTTGTAGCGTTTCGGCGAAACGTTCCTCGTACTTTTCGGCGTCGGCATTTTTGGCCGCGATGGTGTCGAGGCGTTGCTGTTCGAGTTCCGCGATGCGTGGGGCGATTTGTCGGCCATACTCCGCGATTTCCGCCTGCGTTCGCGCGATCGCTTCTTCCCGTTTCTTTTCAAGCACGGGGACCAGCAAGGCCGCGTCGGTTTCTCGCTGCGTCAGCTGATCTGCAAGTTTTTGGTGGTCGTCGTCCATCGCTGTGAGAGCATCCGCAAAGGCTTTGTACTCCGATTCCGTCGCCAAGCGATTCAAAACTCGCAGCGTCAACTCATCGATCAATGGCTTGTCGTCCGGTTGAGTGGCAACCAGTTTCGCCAGTGCATTGTCCGGATCCGACAACGCCTCGGCGACCGTCGGACCGTTGATCAAAGCCATGATCGGGCCGAGTTGCAGGCCGGCTGACCGTTCACATTCGCAAGCGCTTTCACGAACCGGGCGGCCGAATGTCGTCAAAAATCCGCTTGGTAGTTCGATACCGGAATCGGGCAGCGCGGCGGCACGCATTCCCAGAGGAACGCCTGGAATTTTCGAAACGGAGCCGACCACTCGGTACACCGTATCGTACAGGACTTCGGCCGGGAGACGGCGCGGAATCGCGTGCGAGTAATTGATCCGGTCATCGACGTTGAACGTGTTCGGCTGGAACGACAATTGATATGTCCGCGATTTGCAAATCTGCGTGATCATCTGCCGTACGTCAAAGTTGCTGGCAAGAAACTCACGGGTCAGTTCGTCAAGCAATTCGGGATTCGTCGGCGGATTGCCGGCGCGAATGTCATCGATCGGTTCAACAATGCCGACGCCGAACAGATAACCCCACAACCGATTGACATAACTCTTGGCAAAGTAGGGATTGTCGCGTGCGGTCAGCCAGTCGGCGAATTCCAGTCGGCGCGGTTTCGCCGATGAGGCATCGGCAACCGGCAGGACGTGTGTCCCCTGGCTCGTCAATGGATATGGAAACTTTGGCGGCGTGGCCTGCGCTGTTCGTTCGTGCAAAACTTCCCCCACATGGCGATCAACAACGCTCTCGTAAAGCGGCTTCGACCCCTCGACGTCCGTTCCACCAATCTTGCGATCGCCGCTGACGGGATCACGGTCGAGTCCAATCTGTGCGAAAAAGGCCGCCGTTTCGTAGTACTGGTCCTGAGTCCAGCGTTCAAACGGATGATCGTGGCACTTATTGCAGTTGAAGCGGATCGCGAGAAACAAGTGCGTCGTATTTTCCATTGTGGCCGTTGGCTCTCGCAGAATTTTGTAATACGCGGCCTGAGGCACTTCACGATTCGAGCCCGTCGCCGTGATCACCTTCCTCGCAAACTGGTCATAGGGCGTGTTGGCTTTGATTTCGTCGCGAATCCATTGGCGGAACGCGGTCGCACCCTCGCGATCCAAGAACTTGCCGTTGACCTGTAACAGGTCGGCCCACTTGTTCGACCAGTATTCCACGTAGTCGTCTGAGCCAACCAACGTGTCGATCAACGCGTCTCGTTTGATCTGTGTCTCGCGCGTGTCCGCCATGAACGCCTTCACGTCGTCCGACGTCGGCGGCAGGCCGGTCAGGTCGAGTTGCACGCGGCGCAGGAACTCGTCATCCGAGCAGAGCGGACTGGGTTGAATCTTCATTCGCTGCCATTTGGCGGCAACCAACTGATCGATTGTGTTGTTCCGCGGTGGTTCTGTCCAGACGAAGCCACTGCGGTCACCCATCACAGTCAGCGTCGTTGCCGCATAGGAACCTTCGTAACGGACAAGCATCGGCGCCTCACCCCGTCGCAGTGATTTCAGCAATCCGCCCCGTTCGGAGGTGGCGACTTCGGTATTGCCGCTTTCCACGAACGCTTCGCAAGTGACATCGCGCACACGGCCGTCGGAGTACGTCGCCAAGACACGCAGTTGCTGCTTGGCACCGATCAACTGCACGACCGGATTTTGTGGAACAACGTCAATCTTTGTAACGCGTGGCGAACTGAGATCCAGCTTCACACCATCGGCAACCCAACGACGAATCACCTCGTAATACGGTTCGCCGGCTTGCAGGACTTGCCCGCCAAGATGCGGAACGGCGGCTGTCGTCTTCAGGAGCATCAAGCTGTCGTCCGGAGACGAAAGGTTCACACGGCGCGACGACAAATCGTCGGTCAAGGCGCGGACATCGTAAATCGGATCATAACCACGAAGCGACAGTTTGAAGCCGTTCTTTCCCTTGACGGAACCGTGACACGTCCCCGCATTACAGCCCACTCGAGAGAGCAGGGGATTCACATCACGAATAAAATCCGGATGAAACTCCGCCGCGACACCGTCGACTTCGACCGGGATCGTCCGCGTTTGATCGCCGAGCGTCACCACCAACGATGTCGTGCCGTCTGCGACCGCTCGAACAATCCCGCCTGGCGAAATGGTCACAGACGCGACAACCGCTTGCGTCTGAGCGATTCGCGTCGCATCGACGCGATCGCCGCCAGTCAACTTCGCCGTGATCAGTAACTGCACGTAATCGAAGGGGCTGGTGAGCCTGATCCTTTCGGGAATCACTTCCAGCCCGACGACCTGCGCACCGCTCGGCAGCGATTCGGCTTCGGTTTTGTCCACCGTCGGCTGCCCGTTCGTGGCCAGTGGACGGACCAGAGTTCGGCTTGTCCGCCGGAGGGGAGCGGGCGAAAACTCTTTCGTCAGCTGACCGTTATTCGCATCGATTAAGCGCACGATGCCATCCGATCCGGCCGCAGCGACGATGTTTCCGTCAGGCCGAAATGCGACAGCATAAACATTGGCGTTGACTTCGACTTTCGCCTCCGTCAACACCGCCGTCTTGAAGTAATTTTCGATCGCGTCTTTCTCGGCGGAACTCCGTTCGGTGAACGGCTGGGCGAGCATCAGCCCGACGTTCTCCGGCAGCTGAGCCGGATCGAAGCGGAGGATCAGTACTTGGCCGGTCCCGTCGAGAGCACTCGACGCCGCGAAACGGAACCCGTCTGGACTCGTCGCGACACCGAAAATGCGGCCGCGCATCGCCGGAAATTCACGCAGCTTGTTGTCGTCGTCGCCAATTTTCCGGGCGGTCTTGCGGTACAGCCGATAAATCTTCAGCACGCCGTCCGATCCACCGACAACAATCTCATCGCGATTCGGCAACACGGCCACAGCTTGAATCCCACCTTTCAAGGCCCCGGGCGTGATCGACGTGATGTTGTCGATAAACCGTTGTGTGCTGACTTCCGTCAGCTTGGCTGTCATGTCCCGACTGACCGATGTCACGTGCGAGTTGTCGGGTGAGAAGCCTGTGTCGAGCACCCAATCGGTATGCGCCCCGTTTTGCAAAACCTGCAGACCGGTCGTTGTGTCGATCGCTCGGACCACATTGTCCGTGCCGCCGAACGCAATCCGTTTGCCGTCGGATGACCAGCTGCCGCCATAAACCGTGTCGAACGTCACCGTCACCGACAGTGTCAACGTTTGGGAGGCGACATCCCAAATCTGAATCTCACCCATCCTGCCTGGCAAACCGCCGGTCACGGCCAACTGCGTTCCATCGGGGGAGAACCGCACCGACTCGATCCGTTCCGAAAGCCCGATCAGTCGCCCGATCAACTCGCCTGTTTCCGCCTTGGCCAGCAACACCTCATGAAATCCGCTGATTGCCAGCGTCTGTCCGTCTGCAGAAAAATCAAGCGATGTAATCACGGGCGGTCGCGCATATTCCGGAGGATGCGCTGCATCGTAACGCGGCTTCGCCCCAGCCGGGGTATCGTCACTGGCCCCCTGCGTAATCCAAGTCCGGATTAGTTCGATCTCGGTTGGGCTGAGTGGTGTTTTGCCCTTCGGCATCTGCGCCTGGCCGTTTGTGGGCGTAATGAGTTGCAGCAGATGACTCGCCGCAGGGTTCCCGGGCGTCACGGCTACCGACCCCGACTCACCCCCTTGGATCAAGCGATCAAACACGGTCATCACATACTGTCCGCCTGCCTTGGACGGTTGATGACAGCCTTGACAATGCGCCTGAAAAATAAGCCGCACTTGCTTATCAAAGCTGATCGAGTCTTTCACCGGATCAGCCGCGAAAGCCAGCGTCGATCGGATTGCGAAAAAACTAATTGACGAAAAAATGACATATCAACGCCAACGTTGCATCGTTCAACCTCGTGTGATTTCTTAAGATATCCCCAACAGACAGCCGGACCAGCGGTTCTTGACCATTCGGGAATCGATTTCCATTCGGTAGGCTATTTTCGTAGAAGACACATTTGCAGGAGGGAAACGATAACACACCCGACAGACCAAAAAAACTTATTCCAGAACCCTTCTTGAGAGATTTCTTCGAGAATCGTGTCCATCGAACGGACCACACGCCGGCTTTTGCCGAAAAAACTCGATTCGGGGTTCTGACCAGCGGAGGGACAAACATCAGTCGCACAACAGCGTACAAAATCCCCTCGACATCTCCGATTCGGCTCGTCGCGCGACATCGGCTCGTCGCGCGACAACAGTCCCTTTGGCCCGCACGTCAGAACCGCAGCCACAAACGTACGATCTGTGCCGTGACTCCTCCGACGATCTCCATACCCGTCTGGGCGAAGGACCGCGTTCTTCGCCGTCGTTGTCTGCGGATCCCCCGACACCAGACTCTCTGCCGCTGCAACTTCCGTGATCGCAATCAGAGCAGGGTGGAGCTTGGGCGACAATCGGCTTCGGGGTCATGTGCAACGCCGGTCACCGTGGGACAACCGTCCGCTGAAATTGAATATTACGGTGTTGGATAATACAGTCATTCTTCCACGAGTTCGGAATGGATCGAGGCCACAAAAACACGAGACTCGCGGCGATGACTGTTCGCCGTTGAGGATTGGCAAAAGATCCCGTGGAGCAGAGTTTATCGTTTGGCGTTAAAAGATCGATTCGTGAAAGATTCCATTGCATGAAATCACTCCGCGTAGCCACTTGTCAGTTTTCGGTTGAGGGGCAGATTGAGCACAACCGTCGCTGGGTCTTGAAGCAGATTGCCGAGGCCGCGGCACAACGGGCGGATGTCGTCCACTTCTCGGAGTGTGCGTTATCAGGTTACGCCGGTGTCGATCTCCCCGGGATTGCTGAACTGGATTGGGATCGCCTCGTCGCCGCCACGCACGACGTGATGGCGGCGGCGAAGGCACATCGAGTCTGGGTTCTACTGGGCTCGACACACCGGCTCGATGACAAACACAAGCCGCACAACTGCGTGTACCTCATCTCGCCGAAGGGGCAGATCGTGGAACGCTATGACAAACGTTTCTGCACCGGATCGGCGGGTAAAAAACCAACATTCGATCTGTGCCATTATTCGCCGGGCGACCGCTACGTCACATTTCAGGTGAAGGGTCTGACCTGCGGAGTCGGCATCTGTTTCGATTACCGCTTTCCGGAGTTATATCGTGGCTACAAGCAACTCGGTGTCGAGGTGCTGTTTCAGTCGTTTCATAACGCCAGGCAATCCGTCGCTGCTGATCCCGCGTACAATATCTGGAAGAGCATCGTTCCGGCGACGATGCAATGCCGTGCAGCCGAGAATCACTTCTGGGTCAGCGCAAACAACAGCACGGCCCGCCCCTCCTGCTGGGGCAGTTTTGCTGTCCGGCCCGACGGCTTGATCACCGGCCGGCTGCCGACGCATCGCCCCGGAATCCTCGTCACCGAAATGAAACTCGACCCGACATACTTCGATGGCCCGTCCCTCTGGCGGCCACAGGCCATGACAGGCCAGCTCCACAGCGGCCAAGTGATCGATCATCCCCGCTCACGCGACGTGACCGCTCTCTAAGCAGAACTCCTATCACATCGCACCCTCGTTTTCGTGTTGTCACCGTCTTCTCTGAGACAAGACGACCCGCGTCTCTGACGCGGGTCGTCAGCGGGCCTCCAAATCAGGGCTGTCTCGACCCCTTCCCACGTCATCGAGTGCGGCTGCAGACTCGATTGAAATTTGAGTTCGCCGACTGAATAGTCTGGAGATTTTTCAATCTCACTTTCTGCTCCTTTGGTTCACTCCCGCCGCGTCTCAGGCGGACACACAGGCCGATTCGAAACTCACTCGGCGAGAACGAGATGCAGAAAAACCGATTGACACTGGCTGCGGCATTGGTTGTGTTTGGGGTCGCATTTACCGCGACAAAAGCGTGGAACGCGTCGCGGCAGGATCTGGGGACGAGTTGTCTGTCTGGGTCCGCAGCGCCGGTCGAGAGGGCGATGCGCGATCTAATTCCGGCCGTGGCCTCGACGGACGGAATGGTCTGGATTGCCGGTGACAAGTTCACGATGGGAACCGATTCGGAACTGGGATGGCCCGACGAGAAACCCGCGCACGTCGTGCGTGTCAAAGGCTTTTGGATCGACCCGACAGAAGTCACGAACACGCAGTTCCGCCAGTTTATCGCGGCATCGAGATACGTCACCACGGCCGAACAGGTTCCCGACGTCACGGAGATTATGAAGCAGTTGCCTCCGGGGACTCCGCCGCCTCAAGGAACACTCAGCGTCGGATCGCTCGTCTTTACGACGATGCCGTAACTCAGAAGTTACGTCAGGGAACGACGGTCGGCGACATGACCTATCAGGTTTAAGGTTTACGTGGATGGATTCAACCTCATGCCGTATTCGACCGGACAAATAGAGACGTCTCCGCGGGAGTCATTCATCGATTGTAACGACGAACAGCAGTTGACGGGGCTGAGATATGACAACTGGAAAGTTGTGTTCATGGAACAGCGGACCCAAGGGACACTGGGCGTCTGGGCGGAGCCGTTCGTGACCCTCCGTTTCTCCGCGATTTTCAATCTTCGACTGGATCCCTATGAGCGTGCGGACGTGACATCAAAAATATACGACGGCAGGCTCATGGACCACGTCTTTTTGCTGCTCCCGGCTCAGGACTATGTGGGTCAGTTTCTGTTGACGTTCAAGGAGTACCCACAGCGTCAGAAGGCCGCCCGTTTCAACCTCGACGAAGTCCTGCAAAAACGGCAGGAATCGCCAACAAAGTCAGCCTCGGCCTTTCACCGCGGTCGGGCGTCCCGCCCAACCGCTCTGAGGTTTTCGAACCCGTGACGAGTGCCCTCGCCGCGCGGGGAACGTGGAAGGGCCCGGCTCACGTTAGGATAAGGGAGATCGGTTATTACCGGAATGACCGTGATCAAAACCCAATCGGGCGGCTACGATCGGGTTCGCAACTAACGAGCCAAACGGTGTTGCGGGCGACCGCCCAAACGCTCGAATCCAACGAGATTCGCACCGCGTCGATCGGCGACTCATCCACACCAGATACGGTCACCCCAAAATGTCACCGGGGGCAGGTGGGTGCCAAAGTCACACTCGGTTGATTGCCAGTGTGACCTGTGGAACTGTAGCCTCTTGTGGCGAGGAACTTCTGCTTCGGAGAATCGGCCCAAGGATTTTTTCGCGTTCCTCCAGCGTCGCACAGTGGTCCGCGACGCTCCGTTTGAACATCCGCCCCTCACTTCAAACTGGTTCTTTGTTGAAAGGACGTGTTTCGATGCACAGATCATTTCCTCGGCGCAATTTCCTCAAGTCGACTTTGGCCGCATCAGCGGCGGTTGCTTGGCCGATGCCACGGACTGTCGCCGCGGAGGGAAAGATGCCGAAGCTGAGGATGGCGGTCAAGTACGGGATGATCCAGCACGACGGCTCGATTGAGGACAAGTTCAACCTGATCAAGAAGCTCGGCCTCGCCGGAGTCGAAGTGGACAGTCCCAGCGGGTTGAATCGGGCCGAAGCCAAAGCCGCCGCCGAGAAAACCGGCATCGTGATTCACGGCGTGATCGACAGCGTTCACTGGCGTGACACGCTGTCGAGCGCCGAAGCTGATACCCGAGCGAAAGGTCTGGCCGCTCTGAAGGGAGCCATCACAGACGCCGCCTTCTTCGGCTGTGACACCGTACTTCTGGTCCCCGGCGTGGTGAAGGACGGTGTGACTTTCGAGCAGTGCTACGCACGTTCGCAAGCCGAAATCAAACAGGCTCTGCCTCTGGCCGAGAAGCACAACGTCAAAATTTGCATCGAAACCGTCTGGAACAATTTCATTACGACGCCAGAGCAATTGATCTCGTTCGTGGATGATCTGAAAAGCCCGTGGGTGGGTGCCTACTTCGATTGCAGCAACATGCTCAAGTATGGTGTCTCGTCGGCCGAGTGGATTCGGAAGCTCGGCAAGCGACTGGTGAAGTTCGACTTCAAGGGCTACAGCCACAAAAACAGTTGGTGCAAAATCGGCGAGGGGGACGAAGACTGGCCCGAGGTTCTGCGAGCTCTCGGCGACATCGGCTACGACGGCTGGGCCACCAGCGAAGTCAGCGGGGGTGGCGAGAAAGAACTGGCCGACATCACGGCCCGGATGAAGACGGTACTCGGACTGGTGTGAGCGCGGACCGAGACCACTGTGGCGGTGGATACTGCTGCACGGTTCATAGCCGAAGTGGTCTCGACAAGCAGAGGATCGTTCTTTTCGGATCGCCTCTCAGCTGAGCGTGCGGAGGAAACCCTGCTGCCAAGACATCGTTCGCGCATTCGGAACGAGGTTTGACGAGCGGCCGTGTGAGGCTGGACTCCGTCCACGTTTTCTGATGTGTTGGAATGCGACAACGACCGACGTTCGCGTCAGACACAAGGGGCACTGATTGGCTCTCGGTCACGTTCCATGACCCACTCTTCCGAGTCTCTATCAGGCATCCCTGCCGGCCGGCATCGGAATTGCGGCTCAACAAAAAAACGGGTGGACTAGACCACATCAAATCAAATGGATTAAGCTGAATTGCAGTGACGCATAGTGTCTCGAAATATGTTCTGAAATTCGTCGCAAGGATCTGTCATGGCATTGGTTGAGCATCTCACGGGAAACTATTCTTTTTTGCCAGGTATCGCGCCTTACTCCTGCGGCGTCATCTCCAGCCCCGGCTTTGAAATCGTACACGTGACGTTTCAACGACCCGTTCCTTATCGCATCGGATTCGACAAGATCGCCGAATATCTATCGGCCTCAGGACGTCCGACAGTCGCTCTGTGTGGCATCGAATTGAGATCACCCAAGCCTTACAGCTTTCAAGGATTCCTCGATTTCAATTCCGGATATGCTCAAATTTTGCGGGATTGGAACGTTTTTGTCGGCGGCGCGAATCCCATCGCGAGGACGAACGTAGCTCCTGTCGTCAATCCGCCTCAAGAACCTGTTCTGTATGGTTTTTCATTCACGAAGCCCTGTGCGGCAGGCCTGCCGCCGACGTTTGTCGTGGCCGGTGCTGGCGAGTTGCCCGAGGGTATCCTGGCGCGTGAGGGAATCATTTCCCTCGGCGACACGTCCGACAAAGGTTTGGAATCCAAGTCGCGCTACGTGATGGGCCTGATGGAAAGCCGGCTGCAGGGTTTGGGAGTCGATTGGCCACAGGTGACGGCGATTGATGTTTTTACGTCGCACTCGATCACGCCGCTGTTGTCGGAAATCATTTTGGGTCGCGCGGGCGACGCCAGCATTCATGGAGTCCATTGGCACTACACCAATCCACCGATTTCAGAAATTGAGTACGAGATGGATGTCCGAGGCATACGTACCGAACTTCGTTTGGTGTGAACCCATCACCTGTGCACACCAAACCGGATCACGAGACGTCCCATGCAATTCACCAAGATGCACGGAGCTGGCAATGACTATGTCTACGTCAATTGCTTTTCCGAGCCTGTTCCGACGGATATTCCCGCCACGGCCATGGCGGTGAGCGACCGTCACAAGGGAATTGGCGGCGATGGGCTGGTGTTGATCTGTCCCTCACCTGTGGCCGATGCACGCATGAGAATGTTCAATGCCGACGGCAGCGAATCGGAGATGTGCGGCAATGCGATTCGATGCGTCGCCAAGTACATCCACGATCGAGGCATCGCCAAGAAGCCCGAATTGAAAATCGAAACAGGTCGGGGTGTCCTGACCATGCAATTGACCCTCGGCGGCCATGGAAAGGTCGAGCAGGTCACCGTCAACATGGGTCCACCAATTCTAGATGCCCGTCGGATTCCAACGAACCTGCCCGGTGATCCGCCAAAAAATGTCCCACTCGACGTCGCCGGTCAGAGGATTGATGTCACCTGTGTCTCCATGGGAAACCCACACTGCGTCACATTCGTCGAGCAACTCAACGACGACTGGGTGCTGCGCGTCGGACCTTTGATGGAACAGCATTCTGCCTTTCCCCGCAGAGTGAATGCCGAATTCATTCAGATTGTCTCGCCCCAAGAATTTCACATGCGTGTCTGGGAACGTGGAAGCGGTGAGACCATGGCCTGCGGGACCGGCGCGTGTGCCGGTCTGGTGGCCGGAGTGCTCACGGGTCGAACGCAACGAACCGTCATCGCCCATCTCCGCGGCGGTGACTTGAAACTCGAATGGGCCTCAGCGGGCGATGTCTTCATGACCGGACCGGCGACAGAGGTCTTCACCGGGGAATGGAATCCGCTCGGGACGTGACGTCGCTGCCTCGCCAACTGGCGTTTCAACGCGTCGCCAACAACCGCGGACGTCGGACGCGATGATCGTGCGGTATCTTCACGCTACAGGCACCGCGTGTCAGCCCTGAATTTGCTGACGCTTCAGACATCCTTGAACCTCATCCGGCAGTCAACTCACCCGAAACCACAGACGCCGCAAAACCATACCGGGCGCGGTGCTGCATCAGCATCCGGAACGCCGTGGAAGATCACCACGAATTCACCACAAAAAACAAAGTCTGTCATCACTGAGGACTGTCGATCTGGCACTAGATCTCGTAATCGGTTTCTTTGGTGAGATCCGCGCCAAACGCGGCTCGGAATCCCTCCGCCGCCTCGGTGACAGCCTTTTCCGTGCCGGTAAGTCTGAGAAAATAGACTTCTTTCTTGTCGGTTTCGAGGACGACGCTCAGCGAACGATGTTTTGGACGCGGTTCCTTCTTGCCGCCCGGGAACCGTCCTCCTGCGGTAAATTCGTAAGTGCCGCTGACATTGCTGAAGTAGTACTTGCCCTGTGGGCAAGTCCCTGTTGTCACTTTCACGTTTCGGCCTTCCACAAGGAATTGATCAACCCAACGCTTGAGATTCGGAGCGACACCACCTCCGCCACCGCGAAATGACGAAATCACCAATTCGGTGGGATATTGATCCCCTGCGGCGGCTGGGATTTTGAATTGAGAAAGTCGCATCGAAGTCGCCGGAGGCTCCGACTTCCACGACGTCGGAATTTTCAGAGTGATGTCTTGAATGATCACGTCCGTGGTCGGCGCGGAGTCCTGTTTCTGGTCCTGAGCCAACCGTGCTGGCCCGCGAATCGAGCGACGGCGTGGGGCGTGTTGACGGACGGACCGCGCCCGATCCGGTCCGGAAGCTGCCAATGGGGCTCCAGCCACACTCATCGGTATTGGATACAGACTCGTCCTCGCCGTCAGCAACAAGGTTTGCCCCTCCGCTCGGCCAAACGTGCCATTGGCGGGATGTTCCGGAACCGGTATCCGACCGATCGATGCCCCGTTCGCCTCGAGGACGACAAGACTGCGAGGCGAATCGGCCGGACCTTCGGTGAACCGGCCGTTCTCCACAACCTGAATCACTTCCGCGTACGGAGCGACGATCGGCTTGAGATCCACGGCAAACACGGAACTGGAGACGACAATTGCAACCAGCGTCATCATCGGCAACGATTGAACAAGCATTCGGATTTCCCACGTCGAGCAAGGTGATCGGAACAGAGGTCTTACGATCTGGAATTCTCAGGAATAAGACCACCAATTGCAAACGGCATCAACACATTTGAATCCGGCTGAGTATCGGGGGACTCCCAGGGAAACTCCCTTCTCCGCACGACTCTTTTTTCGGGAACTTTTCGGAACGAGGTCTCATTGTTACGGTGGCGGTTACAGTCAAAATCTGCAGCCACTGCTGTTATAGTCTAGGAGATCCCACTTTTAAAACGTGCTGTCATAGAAAGAACGAGGCGAGGGAATGAAGTCTGCCCGAATTCTAAGAGAAAAAATGGCCTCCGGTCAGCCTGTCCTGGGAATGCTCTGCAGCAACCATTTCTGGCTGCAGTTTATCGAACTGGGAATCACGGCCGGCCTCGATTACGTCATCATTGATGTGGAGCACCATGATCACGGATCGCAACTTGTGGCCGATGGCTGCATGGTTGGCCGGCTGACCAATTTTCCCGTGCTGATCCGCCCGGCCAGAACCGATCGCGAATCGATCCGTCTGGCCGTTGACGCCGGAGCTTGTGGGCTGCTTTGTCCCATGGTCAACAGCGTGGAACAGATGGACGAAATTCAAAGCGGCATCTATCTACCGCCCCGCGGGGAACGACGTCCCGGCGGTCAGGGAAATCAATGGGTCAGCGACTACAATTACGCCACGTGGAAAACCGAGGTTGAGGACAATTTTATCGTGTGGCCTCAAATTGAAAGTCTGCAAGGTCTCGAGAATTGCGAGGCCATTGCCAAGCATCCACTCTGCACAGCACTCGCGATTGGCCCGTATGACCTCTCCGCTCGACTCGGTTGCTGTTGGAATTCCGAAGATCCTCGTTTGTTGAACGCCAAGGATCGACTCAAGAAGGCGGCAGAGGCCGCTGGAAAACTCCTGTGGATGATCGGGGATGGGCCGACCAATGCCGGGCTAGGGTACCGGCTGCTGTGCATCGCCGAGCCTTTTTATCTGCTCCAAGCCACCGTCACTAAACTGGTTCAGGCGACCAAAGCAGGAGCGTCTCCCTCTGTGTGACCGGTTCCTGACCGGATGTTTCACGTGCCAAATAGTCTAATCCAATCTCGTCTCGCTCGATCAAAACCACATTGGCTCAACCGGCATCCAAAGACACACAGGGGGTTCGCGTTCGGCGGCAACGTGTGCGATGATCGAACTTTGCGACCGATCGTTGACGTCGACGAGTTCCGTTGTCTCTCTTTTCAAGTCAGGGAAAGCGACCATGTCTAGCGCGATATCACCCGAAAACGTGACAACCGCATTTGAACTGCCCGGCCATCGTGTTGTCCGAAGCTGCGGCGTCGTTCGAGGAATCGTCGTTCGCTCGCGCAGCCTCGTCGGAAATTTCTTCGCCGGGTTTCAGACGATTTTGGGAGGCAATATCACGATCTATACCAGTCTCTGCGAACAAGCGCGTGCCGACGCATTCACGGAAATGGTCGAACATGCCGAACAACACGGAGCCAACGCCGTGATCGGAGTGCGGTATGATGCGAACGAGATCGGCCCGGGGATCACGGAAGTTCTGGCATACGGAACAGCGGTAATCGCCGAACCTGAACGGTAACGACCTCTTAAAACGGCACGCACTCCCCGGACGCGACTCGCGTGGACGGAATTCCGATATCGACGCGGGATTCCTGAGAGCGGATTCGGGAAGGTCGATCATCCGGTCCATCATTTGAGGAACGAGTCACGTTCTCGCGTTCCAACGGCTACTGCACAACCAACCGGTTGAGGGATGAGGCCTGAGTTCCCTCTGAAGCCCCCGAATCTTGTCTCCGCGTTCGAAAGCCAATCGCCAGTCCCGCAGCGAGTCTTGGGTGCTGATCGAGGGCGTGAAGAGATCCAACTTGGCCGCTATTCTCATAGACTTTCTGAACCGCCTCCCCTGAATCAGCCGCTTGGCGATTGGCTCACCGAGCCCGCGGCAACAATCACCTCGTCCCTCGGTAGGACCACGAGATCGTGCCGCGGGATTCGCTAACCACCCAATCTGTCTCGAGAAGTTGAGGAATCGCGGATCCGTGTACGATGACGCAACCGGCCCACTGCGACCCCGACGATCGACACATCCGCCATGACGCGATTTCCCGCGGCCGATGCGTCTTGACAGACACCCTTCCCCAAGCGACTCCCGCTCCCCATCCATCAAGATCCCAAGCCCCACATGCTCCACGCGGACTCGCCAATCCCTGCAACCGACAGAGATTTCCGACCCCTTGAGGTCATTCTGAGACGGGATCGGTTGAGAATCCGGTTCTGTTTAGGGAACATGTCACTGGTCCCCTTTCGGGCGCGGTGGTCATGTCCCTTGTGGACGTCCACTCCAACGCGAGCGTCTTGGAATTCACGACGGATACTCTGCAAATGGTTGTCGAACGACTCAGTAAGACATGGTTCAATATCGTCCACGGCCGCAATATCGTCTACAACCAATGCTGGGAAGATCCTCGCTTGGATCGAGTCGCGTTGGAACTGTCGGCGACAGACCGTGTGGTGGTGATCACATCGGCGGGTTGTAACGCGATTGACTACGCGCTGGCCGGTGCCGGGCATGTCTACGCCGTCGATATGAATCCCAAGCAGAACCATCTGCTGGACCTTAAATTGGTTGGAGCCAGACAGCTGGACTATGAAACGTACTGGAAACTCTTTGGGCAGGGACGACTTGACGAGTGGTCTGATGTCTATTCCAAGCAACTTCGTCCTTCTCTGGCACCCGAGGCGCGGGTCTTTTGGGATCGCAAGGGGGATCTGTTCAAACGTGGTCGTCGAAAGTCCTTCTACTTCCGGGGAACGAGCGGCACATTCGCCTGGCTGGTCAATTATTACATCGACCACGTCGCTAAGATGCGTGATGCTGTCAATGCCCTTCTGGCGGCGGACAGTGTCGAACAGCAGAAGAGTCTCTTTGAACAATACGACCTCGCAAAACAGTTATGGAGGCCCTTTATCAAGTTTGCGATGAGACGCGACATCACCCTCTCTCTGCTGGGTGTCCCGCGTGCTCAACGCAAACAAATTGACGAGGGCTACCCCGGTGGCATCCTGCAATTCGTCGTGGATCGTGTCGAAGCCGTGTTCACGAAAATTCCGCTGAAGGACAACTACGCTTGGCGTGTCTACATGACCGGCGAGTACTCACCGGAAGCCTGTCCCGAATATCTCAAGCCACACAACTTTGAACGACTCAAGAGCGGCGTTGCCGACCAGGTCTCATCGCACACGAATACCATGGAAGGGTTTCTCAAGTCCGCACCCGAACCGATTACACGATTTGTGCTGCTGGACCACATGGATTGGCTGTCGAAAGATCCGGCCAAAAAACTGTTAACCGCCGAATGGCAGTCGATTGTGGATCGGGCAACTCCCCACGCCCGCGTACTGTGGCGCAGTGCCGGCCTCGATGGAACGTTCATCAACCCGATCCAAGTCCTCGTGCAGGGGGAACGAAAACAGCTCCGAGACATTCTGCGATACAACACGTCGCTGGCAAGCGAACTCCACGCTCAGGATCGAGTCCACACCTACGGCAGCTTTTGCATTGCCGAGATCCAGAAATGACGTTGTCCGAACCGGTCCTTTCTGGGCCAAAGATCCCTGTCGAAATCACGTCACGGTCATTTCCTCAGGCATAAAGAATGTCACAGGGTCGAAGGAGACGCCGACCATGCCCGCGCAAACCCTGAAACGCTTGACGAATTTCTTTCGATCATTGAAAGTTCGAATCGCCGTCTGGAACACACTGATCGTTCTGATTGCGGTGATCATCGCCTTGGTTGCGGTGCGTGAGGGATTGCGGTTTTATCTGTTACTGGAAACCGATACGACACTCGATGCGGAAGTTCGGGAGTTGCTCTTGGCCGTTGAGGCATTTCATCCGGATCAGAAGCAGATTATTGCGGAGATGGAACGCAAGGCGGAGGGACACCGTGAACGAGGGTGGCACATTCGCTGGCTATCGGAAGGACGACAGGAGACCATCTGGTCCAGCGTCTTGGCACCCGCTCAACCTCTCCAAAAACTGGTCCGTTCCAGCGACGGATACAACGTCTGGGAGTCGCCCGAATACCGCTCCATTGAACGTCAGTTGATCCGACCCGACTTGCCGAATTATTATATCCGCGTTGGCACTCCAATCACGTTTATTAGCGAAGATGTGGAACGCCTGACGCGTATTCTGGCCCCTGTGGGATTTGCAATTTTCCTGCTGGCTCCGCTGGGCGGGCTGATGGTGGCAAGTCGAGCCGTCGAGCCCCTGCAACAGATTATTCGCACGACAGCGCGACTGCGACCGAGCCATCTGGAGGAACGACTCAAAGTGCGAGGAATCGGCGATGAACTCGATCAATTGGCCATCAAGATCAACACCTTCCTAGACCAGATTGGCAATCATCTGCAGAAAAACCGAGACTTTGTGGCACATGCTGCGCACGAACTTCGATCTCCGCTGACGGCCATTCAAAGTTGTGTCGAAGTGACTCTGCAAAAACCGCGCACGGCCGCGGAATATGAAGAGACGTTGTTCCAGCTCAACGACCAATGCCGACATCTGGGGCAACTCGTGAATCAGTTGCTGCAACTGGCTCAAAGTGAGGCGGGAGGCGACCCCATTCACCGCGAACAGGTGTTGCTCCACGATCTAATCCATAAGTCTGTCGAAATGTTCGGCCCCGTGGCCGAAGAACGGAACGTGACGCTGGAATATCACGGCGTGGAACCGCTCTCCATTCATGGAGATCCGAGTCAACTGCGGCAGTTGCTGACGAATCTCGTGGACAATGCCATCAAGTTTACACCCCAACAGGGAGTCGTCTCGATTGAGTTGCAGAGATCCGCTGATGGGACGCGCGTTGAATTGACCGTCAGCGATACAGGCATCGGAATTCCAACGGATGCTCTGGCTCATGTTTTCGATCGCTTTTATCAGGTCGACAAAGCGCGTCAACGAGATGCCGAAGACCGTGGCAACGGCCTGGGACTCAGCATCTGTCAGTCGATTGTCTTGGCCCATGCCGGGACGATTTCCGTTCGCAGCCAGTTCGGTCAGGAGACGGAGTTTACGGTGACTCTCCCCATTCACTTCACGGAAGGACGATCCGGATCGACAGTCCTCTGATCAAATCCGCCACCCCCGTTTCCGTTTCTACCGATCCGAAGTTCTCCATCGGTCATCGATCGATACCGTCACGCTACAGCCTCGCGCCCTTGGCGGGTTATACGCATCTTGCGTTTCGTCGCGCCCTTCGAGAGCTCGGGGGACTCGGACTGGCAACGACCGATCTCGTGCATGCAACGCAACTGAATGCCGGTCATCGTCATTCGCTCGAATTGATTGAAACGCATGCCGACGACGATCCATTATCCATCCAAATTTTTAGCGGCAGGGATCAGGAACTGGTCCTCGCGGCTCAGTGGTTGGAAAGGCGTGGTTACGCCGGAGTTGACATCAACATGGGCTGCCCGATGGCCAAGGTCAACGGGCAGGGCGGAGGGGCCAGGCTGCTCTGCGATGCCGACGATGCCACTCGTCTTGTGGAACGTATCGTCTCGGCGGTCCACGTCCCCGTGACCGTAAAAATGCGACTCGGCTGGGACCGAGACAGCATCTGTGCCCCTCGGCTCGCTCGCCGGTTTGAGAACGTCGGAGTGGCCGCAATCACCATTCACGGTCGAACTCGATCGCAGGGATTTCAAGGCGTTGTCAATCTCGAGGGGATCGCCGAAACAGTCGCAGCCGTCAAGCAGATTCCGGTCATCGGTAACGGCGACGTGCGGACTGTCGAACACGCATTACACATGAGACGCGTGACGGGTTGTGATGCGGTGGCGATCGGGCGTGGTGCACTGCTCGATCCCTGGATCTTCCGCAAGCTGAAGGACAACGCGGCGGGAGAAGACATACGCGATCCGAGCCCTGATGAGCAGCTCGATTTTCTCGCCCGTCATTTCCGGCTGATGACCGAACAGCACGCCGAACGCAGTTGCCAGTTATTCCGTAAGTTCGCCGCTTGGTATGGTGCTCAGTTGGGAGTCCCCGACGATCTGGAACAGCGGATGAGACTATTCCAGAGCATCGCGGAATTTGATGAAATCGTCAGCGAAATACGTGAACGCCATGGCGAACGCCGAACGTCCGTGGCGACTGCCTTGATCAAAGTGCCCAATGGACCCGTGGAACGCTGGTGACGAGTCCCCGTTTTTGCCAGGGGCTGAAAAGCCTAGTTCCCAAACTGTGGTTGAGTTACGATGACCGCCAGCGGATCGGTGGAGGGTTCGCTCAACCGGTGGACAATCGCGGGGGAGTTCTCCAACAGCCGTTTTTCTTGAGAACAGGATACGATCGAGATGTCTCCGAATGTTTCGCGTCGATCTTTTCTGACGACGGCCAGTTCCGCCACTGTTGCCGCCACGTTGGCCTCGACCGTTTCTTGGACGGCAAAAAGTTATGGTCAGATTCTCGGTGCCAACGATCGGATTGGTGTCGGGATCATCGGAGCGGGTGTGATTGGGACCGCACATCTGAACGTCATCAAGAATCTGCGTGAACAAAACAATCTGCTCCCTGTCGCTGTTGTCGACTGTTGGAAGACGCGCGCGGATAAGGGACAGGCACTCGTGGAAGCGGAGCATTCGCTGACCGACTACCGACGCCTGTTGCAGAGGAAAGATGTCGATTACGTCGTCGTGGCTGTCCCGGAACATTGGCATTCGACGATGACGATTGATGCCTTGGATGCGGGAAAAGCCGTCTATTGCGAAAAACCGATGACCCATACGATCCCCGAAGCGCAAGCGGTGATGAAAAAGCAAAAGGAGACGGGCCGGCCACTTCAGATCGGTGTCCAAGCCATGTCAGACAACAGTTACATCACCGCCCGAGACGCGATTCGGGGCGGCGTCATCGGCAAAGTGATTCAGGCCCAGATCGAATACGTCCGCCGTTACGATGCGAAACTCGGACCTTGGCGAGTTCCCTCCGCAGTCGCCGAGCATCAAATACAGCCTGCCGATCTCGACTGGAACGCTTGGCTCGGTCATGCCGAGAAACGAGATTGGGATCCGCATCACTACTTCGAATGGCGGTGCTATTCGGCCTATTCCGGCGGAATCTGCACGGACCTGTTCATTCATCGAATTACGCGTATCATGCGCGCCTGCGATCTGCTCTACCCCCGTCGAGTTGTCGGCATGGGAGGGATCTGGCAATGGCCGGACGGCCGTGATCTTCCCGACAACATCGAGATGATTTGTGAATATCCTCGGGGCATGACCGTCTATGTCCTCGGAACAATGAGCAATCGCGTCGGCATCGATCACCTGATCCGTGGCTATCGAGGAACTCTGTTCTTCACAGCGACGGGTTGGGTCGCGAAGGATAAGGACGGTAAAGTCTTGGCGGAACACCACAAGACGGGGGCCGAAGATCAGAACCTGCACCACACCAACCTGCACAATCACCTCCGCAACGGCGAAGCACTGAATTGTCCGGCGGAGCTCGGCATGGCGGGAGTCGTGGCCGTCAACATGGCCAATGAAAGCTGGCGCTCGAGCCAGATGATGGGCTGGGACCGAGTCCATGAAAAAATGGTCCCTGCCAGCACGCTCCAGCAGAGCCATGAACCGGAAGAATAACGTCCGACGACACGATTGCCGGCCGGGATTCTTTCTGTCCGCAATGGGTCTCGGTCGTTCGAGGGCGAAATTCTGAAAAGATGACCGTGGCTGACGAGCCCGCCCATGAACTCGACCACGAGTCGCCGCATGCCGACGCATCTGCGGCTTTTGCCTGCAATGCCGTCATCCTCGGATGAACCGTGATCACGAACACCGGCTGTCCTTATCTGCATGCCGCGCTGAATTCATTCCCGTTCACAACCCTCGCGACGCCACTGAGCGAATTTGTCAGAGCCGGCGGAAGCGTCAAAGTGCCTGACACTCAGGCTCGATGATGAAGAGGCGGCAGACTGGCGCCACGCGGTCGGATGAGACAACGGGATCGGTGATTTTGGTGATCCGGTTGGCTGTCAGTCGGCCCCGGACCGCCCTGCATCATCGTCGAGCTCTCGCTGTCACTTTCCAAACTTCGAAGACGGGTTCAAATTGCATTGAACGAAAAAACACTGTTCCCGCCCGACGATTGCCGTTGCCTTAAAGACTAATTATGCTCGCCTGCGTCAGAGGCTCTGCACGAAGCTGGCGGCCATGACCAAAATCGGGGCAGCTTCCCCTGATTTTTTCCGGTGTCGATGTCTGGACGGACTCGTCAAGCGGGAAGTGCGGTGGAATATGTCTTCTAAAATATGCTGTCCAATCGGAACAGGAAAAACATGAGTCACAAGATATTGATGCCGATCGGCGATGCGACTGAAGTGATGGATACGCTGTACCCGTTCTTCCGGCTGCAAGAAGAGGGATTCGAAGTCGTGATTGCCGGTCCTGAAGCGCGTCTGTACCACGGTGTGATGCATGAAGTCCCGCCCGATGCCTCCATTCCTTGGGACATTACACGAGAGCAGCCGGCCTATCACGTTCGAGCGACGATTGCCTTTCGTGACGTTAATCCCGCCGACTATTTTGGGATTTTGATCTCCGGTGGCAGAGCCCCTGAATATCTACGCTATGACGAACATCTACTCGACATCACCCGGCACTTCTTTAAGACCGACAAACCTGTTGCCATGCTGTGTCATGGAGTGGAAATTCCGGCCGCGGCCGGATGTCTGATTGGTCGCAGCGCCACAACAGTCGCCAAGTGCGCCTTGGACATTACACAATGCGGTGGGCACTACGTGGATCAACCGGTTTTTGTTGACGGAAACCTCGTCAGCGCACGCGGTTGGCATCAGAATGGCGAATTTCTTGGGGAGTTTTGTAAACTCCTGCGGGCGAAGATGTAACTCGGCTGGCAAAGCGACGGTGGTCTGCCGACAAGCCTCGCAAAACATATCGACGCTGAAAATATCCCACGATCGACTGGGAGACACGCGTTCGACGGCTGATGGATCGTATCGCGGCCAATTTCCACCGCCGTTGATTCGTTGCTTGATCGATTGAGCAATCGTTGCTATTCTTTCCCACCCGCCTGAAATTGAATCATGCTGGTGGATCCATTTGGAGACACGAAAAGATCACGGGAGTTGAGAACTAATGGGTGTCAAGCAGACTGGTAAAGGCCGCAGGAAAATCGGGCGGAAAAAGCGCAAAAACCGCAGTAAGATTCGGCACCGAAAGTAATCGCGTTCTTTCGCATCTGATTTTCATGCCTGCTGCTGCGATCTGTTTCATCAGCTCACGGCACGTTCCTAAAATTAAAGGCCCCGCATTGTTCCTGATGCTGGGCCTTTTTTATGATCGAATGCTGTCGCTTTCAGAGTCGAATTCCCGGCACGTCCTGATGGAAATTTTGTCCGGCCAAAACGAGGCGGACATTCAACGCCCGTGCTCGATCAACGTCCGCCTCCACAAACTCCGCCCCACAAACGGCAACGTGTCGCGTGGACTTGGTCCTTGATCAAAATTCTGGCGCTTGACAGCACCCTCTGACCCAGTGATGCTAGTTCTTAGCGTTATGGTCCGTCTCACCCGCCTATTCCACCTGCCGACGACGTTGCGACTGTTTCAGAACTGCTGTTTGACGCTCCTCTGTTTCGAGAAGCCGTCTCGCCGAGTACTCCCAAGGATCGTCTCGTGAAAAACCGTCTCCGATGTGCGATGTTTGTGTGGTTACTCACGGGGACTACAATCGGTCTGATGGCGCAACCGAACATCGACGAAAAGATTGCCCAACAACAGATCGCGGCCGATGAAGCCACGGCACGAAGGGTCGACGGCGAGCCAGCCATCAAGGCCACACGTGCCAAAGCGGCTGAGCTGACGTCGCTGGTCACGACCTTGAAGATTCAGCAAAACAAGTCGGAATCGACCATTAAAAATGAGGAGTCGAAGCTCCCCAAATTGCAGGAAGCGGTCAAAAAGGCGGTGGAAGAGCGAATCACGCTCGAGACCGAATCGGCGGCCGCCTCAAAATTAGCGGGGGAGGCTCGGGGCAAGGAAAATGAGCGAGCCGAGGCCGACAAGGCAAAAATGGCTGCGGAAAAAGTGGTGACAGCCACCAAGACGCTGGCGGAGGCTCTGAAAGCCGTCCAGCCTGTCGAATCGACAATCGCCGAGACACGAGCGGCTGGGGAGAGCCTGCCAGAAAAGGGCAAATCGGCTGAGCAGGCCGTTGTCGATTTTCAACCGGAGCTTCAGCGGATGGAAGAGCTCTATGCGGCATTGAGCACCGAGGCGGTCGCGCGACAGATCGAACTCGAAACGTCACTTGTCGCGGTCGGACGTTTGGTCTCGTTTGCCAAGCAGGTGGCCCCGATCTTTTCGGATCGTTGTTTGGCCTGTCACAATGTCCGGACGTCCAAAGGACGACTCAACATGGAAACTTATGCGGGACTGATGAAAGGCGGGGAAAGCGGCTTAGCGATCGTGGCAGCGACTCCTAATGACTCACTCCTGCAGACGATGATCGAAGATCATTCCATGCCTCAAGACGCCGACCCGTTGAGTGACGATCAGATCGCCATCATCAAAAAATGGATCGAGACGGGGGCACAACTGGACGCTGGAATTTCCGGAAACGCGCAACTGATCGCCTTCATCCCTAAGCCGACACAACCCGCTCCCCCTGAAACCTATCGGGTCCCTGTCCCCGTGATGGCCCTCGCCTTCAGCCCGGACGGGACTTTGCTGGCGACGTCGGGATATCGAGAAGTCCTCCTGTGGAACACAACGAACGGACAACTTGTCCGTCGTATCGCCAACATTGGCGAGCGGCCTCACGATATTGCCTTCTCTGCAGACGGTAAAATGATGGCCGTGGCGGCAGGCACACCCGGGCAGATGGGCGATGTCAAGTTGTTCAACTCCGATGATGGGACTCTGCTGGCAGATCTGTTCACAACGGATGACGAGGTGTTTGCCGTTGCTTTCAGCCCGGATGGAACACGTCTGGCTGCTGCCTGTGCCGATCGGTCTGTCCGCCTGTTCAATGTCGCGACCCGACGGCAAGAGAAACGGATTGAGGATCATGCCGACTGGGTGATGGACGTCGCGTGGTCCCCCGACGGAAAGAAAATCGCAACCGCCAGTCGTGATAAGACCTCCAAGATATTCGACAGTACCACTGGCGAATCACAGATCACATCCAACGGACATGGTCAACCGGTCTTCGGAGTCGGCTTTCTACCCGATGGCAACACGGTGGCCACCAGCGGACGCGACAAGAAGATTCGACTCTGGAACGTTACCGACGCGAAGCAAACACGTGAAATTGTCGTTGACGGGGAAGTCTTTCGAATCGTGATCACGGCCGACGGACTGGTGTTGAGTGGGAGCGCCGACAAGATCGCCCGACAACACAAACTGGCGGATGGTGTCTTGGTCAAGCAGTACGGACCCCACAACGACTGGGTCTATGCTGTTGCCTATGACGCGAACAGCAAACGCGTCGCCAGCGGGAGCCATGATGGCGAAGTTCGCATTTGGAATGCGGAAGACGGCAAAGAACTGCTCAAGTTTACTGCCGCTCCGGGCTACAAGCCGCAGATCGCTGCCGTGAAGTAACCGGAACGGTCGTGATAAAACGACCTCACGCGCCATCAACCGACAACGTCGGATCCCGAAAAACTGCCGCATCGGTGGTCTAGGCGGCTCGACGTCCCCGACGATAGTACTTCCGAATGCCTGTCCCGGCGGATCCGCTGATTTTTCCATCCACCGCTTCAGCCACGTATGAGTTGGACAGGACTCGGAAGAAGAACAACAACAGGAAGGCCCCGCCGATACCGGCGGCAAAGCCAATCGGACTGATCGGAGTGATTTGCAAGCTGGTGTCGAACAGCAGCACGACTCCACAACCAATCAGGCTCCCCGCAATCCCCATCATCAGCGTTCCGATGGCACCACCGGGATCGCGACCAGGCATGATCGCTTTGGCACTGAGACCAACCAGTGTCCCGAAACCAATCCACATCAAAAGTTCACGAGCCGCATGTTCGAAGATCTGACTCAGATGAGGGTCTGTCATGTTGGGTTCCATGGCCTTGAGCATGATGCTTGCTTCCGGCTTTGTCTGCCGAATCTCGTGTCATGGCGGACGGTTGCCCGACGACGACGCAAATGGAATCGGAAGACCGTGCGACGGGCGGCGAGAAATGTTGCTCGCCCCCGTAACATCTTGTTCACTCACCCTAGTCTTCCGGCAAACACCGCTGTTCAGCGTGATCCGCCAACGTGCTGACACAGAGAGAATCCCGAACCGGCGCCGAGCCCTCATTTTCCGCGGTGATATTCGGCAAGAATTGCTCCGCGGTGCGGCTTGTTAAAAACCGTCTTTTCGAGGGGGGAAGGGGGGGCGTTTTCTCGCAGCCGTTATC
>Ga0114966_10000379_pt1 | contig 43302 bp, 24 predicted proteins | sample M_130207_XF_Meta_FD_87029 | JGI IMG/M metagenome (GOLD analysis project Ga0114966, IMG submission 87029) | Freshwater microbial communities from Lake Montjoie, Canada to study carbon cycling - M_130207_XF_MetaG | ecosystem: Environmental > Aquatic > Freshwater > Lake | place: Lake Montjoie... | reverse complement strand
CTATAAGTTTCACGGCACATTCTTTTTTCACCCATCCTACAGAGATGTTTTTTATATTGGAAGAGATAGTATTTTGTGGAAAAGCACTAATGCAGGAAATTCTTATGCGGCATTGAAAAATTTTGGCGCTAATGATAAAGTTTGGCGCTTTGATATGGCTCGCAGCAATACGAATGTGATGTATGTTTTAACTGAAAATGGTATTTATAAAACCATTGATGCTGGAATTAATTGGATAGCCCTATCCTTGCCAGTAAATTACTCCTTTTACAATGCAGACATTGCTGTAAATCCTGGAAATGAAAATGAAGTTTATATTTGTATGGCTAATGCTAGTGCTGGCGAAGAGATTTTCAAATCAACAAATGGAGGTAATTCCTGGATAAATTATACTGGATCTGTCACAGCCGGAAAATATATTTCATCTATACTCTTTCAAGGAGGTACAGATGGTGGGATTTATGCTAGTACTTTAGATGATACAAAGGTTTATTACAGAGACAATACAATGGCTGATTGGATAGACTATAGTACGGGAATTTTTTTAAATCATGATATATCAAGCCCTCCAATAATTTTTTATAGAGATAATAAATTAAGGCTTCCTGGTAGTAGAGGAATTATGGAAACTCCTTTATATTCTCAGGGAAATCCTATTGCTCATGCCATGAGTAGCTTAGAGTTTTTGGGTTGCGAAAAAGATACTGTTGAATTTTACGATTATTCCATTCTTAATTATTCCGGTGCTACTTGGCAATGGACTTTCCCTGGCGCATCCTGGATAAGCAGTACAAGCGAAAAAAACCCGAAAGTTTTATATGCCAATCCTGGAAATTACGACGTAACTTTAAAAGTAACGGATGCATTAGGAAATATAAGCACTAAGACTTTTCCAAATATGATAAAATTTGAGGCCTCCTATTGTTCTTCAGATACCGTGATTGGTAAATGCTTAAATCTATCTTCTACTTTTCCAAATAAAGATATAAATATTGGAACTGTAAATATTAATAGCAATACATTTTCTATTTCTACCTGGGTAAAACCAAATGGAAAACAAAAATCTTTTTCTCAAATTATTGGCCATTATGGCTGTCCGGGCTCACCAAATTACGGTATTGGCTATGGCATTACATATGCTAACTATGCACCTAATCTTGAATTATGCTATACCGACAATCAAGTAATCTGGTCTAATGATAGCGGACTTCAACTGGATACCAATGCATGGAATAATATTGTATTAACCTATTCGCCCACAGGTGTAAAACTATACTTAAATGGTGTTGCAGCCAGCTTAAACAATAATGCTATGCCTGCGCTTGATCTGTCATTAACTCCCTTTTATTTGAACCCCGATTTACATCATCAAGGAGGTGCATTTAATGGTTTAATAGATGAAGTAAAAATCTATAATTATACACTTTCACAAAATGAGGTGAGAGAAAAAATGCACTTAATACAAAACAATCCAAATTTAGAAACGGGCCTTGTAAAATATATTCAATTTAATAAGCTCCAGGAAAACCCATATTGCGTATATGATATAATTGATGGCTATAAAACGCTGATAGTTCCAAATTCAATTACTACATCTACTGCACCAGTTTCAACGGGCACGGTTTTTCGTAATAATTCAGTAAATTCAGGTGGCTTAAATAGTTTTCCTGCTGCACACATTGATATGCACCTGCCTGCAACAGGCACCTACCCAAATGGAGAAATGGTTGCTTTTCACTTAAGGAGTAACCCGGATCAAAATCCCGACACAAGAGCTATCGTTCCTGGATATTTTATAATCAATAATTACGGCAGCAACCAAACTTTCAGTTCGCCAGACAGCCTTATCTTTTCTAGTTTAAAAATACCACCATCACTTTATCAGGCAAGTGATTTTAAGTTATTTAAACGAGATAATTTTGCTTTTGGACAAACCTGGGGAAACCAAATAGACTCTGCCTCTTCTCTTGTATTTATCGATACACTAAATAGTGTTTTAAAATGGTCCTCGCTTAGCGGAATAAATTCTATGGCCCAGTTTGTTGTTGTGAATGGTTCTGCTTTAACTACAAGCATTAAAAACACACCATTACAAAATACATCTTCTGTTTCTTTATTATATCCAAACCCTACAAGGGAGAACTTTTATATAGAGATAGATGCTATAAAAAGCAATACTGCTCAATTTAATATATACGATATTAAAGGGATATTAGTTTATTCCGTTTCTCAGAATGTTCAAAAAGGAAAAAATAAAATTATGGTGATGCTTCCTAAATTAGCAGAAGGGATTTATGATGTCAATATTTCGCTAATCAATGATGTGATTATAAATAAGAAGCTTACCATTTTATAGATTTTTTAAAAAAAAAATATTTAAATGTTTTAACTAATTTAAAATTGTATTCCATATTTATATTTAATAAAATGAAAATAAAAGCAGTAATATATTTTATTCTAATTTGTGGAACCTTTTTTTGCAAAGCGCAACCTAATGGTGGTTTTGAAAATTGGACGACGGCATTTAACATAATAGAACCAGAGAATTGGCAGACATACAATTTTTTTTCATTAGTTGATTCTCTAACGCCAGTTTCAGCTACAAGAGTATCTGGGCTTGACAAACATTCTGGAATTTATGCTTTGAAAATAAAATCAATATATATACCTAACAATCAATTCTCTAATTATATAGGAGATACGGCAGGAGGTGCTTTTACTGGGAATTTCGACTTTACTCCTTTTAAAATAAATTGGGGTTTTCCATATAGTGAACGCCCCACAAAACTCGAATTTTGGTCTAAATATTTACCCCTTGGAAACGATACCGCAGGAGCTGGTGTAGTATTGAAAAAATGGGTAGCTAATAAAACAGATACTATTGCCATAGGAAAATTATTTATCAATCAAACTTTAACATATACAAAATATGAAGTAAATCTTGCTTATTATTCATCTGAAATACCAGATAGCGCAGTAATTGTTTTTGTAGCAAGCAAAGAACCGTCTTCAGCAAGAATTAACAGCACTTTATTTATTGATGATGTTGTTTTTGCTGGTTCGGTAGGGATTGATAAACCAAATAAGACGGATGGAATTGTAAAAATTTCGCCAAACCCATCAAAAGATGAAGTAAATATTAAAAGTTCATTTCCAAATTCAGATATTTTAAAAATAATTAATATAACTGGTAAAATAATAGGCGAATTTAAAATCTACAACAACGAATTTAATATAAACACCTCCACATTTGCTGCTGGTATTTATTATTATGAAATACAAGATAATAGGGCAAAAACTCTGTATAAAGGAAAATTTAATGTGATAAAATAGTTAATCATAATATAGAAAAAATGAAATATATTTCATAATTTTATAAAATAATAGAGAAGCTATCATAAATTGATGATTAAAAAAAAAAATTAATTTTATGAAAACATTAATTATTATTACAACAATTTTATTTTTATCCGTATTTAATATTTCAGCGCAACCTAATGGTGGGTTTGAAAATTGGAGCCCCTATTTCGGCACTGAAAATCCAGATAATTGGGGAACTTTAAATATTTTGACGATGATAGGAAATGCTCAATCAGTTTTTAAAGCTTCTTCTATAGACAAACATTCAGGAAATTACGCACTAAAAATTAACACCGTTTACCTTGTTAACAAACCAGATTTTAATGCACTAAAAGATACAATGGGCGTTGTATTTACCGGCGGAATCACTCTTTCTCCCCAATCTATTAATTATGGTTTTCCATATACACTGCGTCCCGAAAAGCTAGAGTTTTGGTCTAAATATAATCCAATAGGAAACGACAGCGCTGGAGCACAAGTTTTTTTAAGAAAATGGGATGGTTCAAAGCATGATACAATTGCTTTTGGCGAAATAGGTTTTGCTGAAACACCTTCTTACAGTAACTTTCAGATAAATCTCACTTATTATTCAAACGATTCTCCCGATTCAGCCATCATTGCATTTGCGTCGAGTTATCATAGCCTTGATGCTAGAGTTGGTAGCACTTTATTTGTAGATGATGTTGCATTAATTGGGTCGGTAGGTATTGGCGAACCAAATAAGATGGATGGAATTGTAACAATTTCACCAAACCCATCAAAAGACGAAGTAAATATTAAAACTTCATTACCAAATTCTGATATTTTAAAAATAAATGATATTAGCGGTAAGCTAATAGGCGAATTTAAAATATTTAACAACGAATTTATTATAAACACCGCTGCATTTCCTTTTGGTATTTATTTTTATGAAATACAAGATAATAAGGGGAAAACGCTTTATAAAGGAAAACTAAATGTGGTTAAATAAGCAATAGTTATATATAAAAGATGAAACCCTTTTCATATATTGATTTATTATGGCGGAACAATTATAAATTGATGACTCATAAAACAATATCTATGAAAAAAATAATTATTAAAACTGCCATTTTATTTTTCTCTGTTTTTAAAATATCAGCACAACCAAATGGAGGTTTTGAAAACTGGAGCCCCTTTTCAGGCATTGAAAATCCAGATGATTGGGGAACTTTAAACATTTTAACTTTTGTACCTGGAGGTAATCCTCAATCAACTTTTAAGGCTTCTTCCATAGATAAACATTCAGGAAATTATGCACTAAAAATCAAAACTGTTTATCTTAACAACAAACCAAATTACTATGCAATTAAAGATTCAATGGGCTTTGCCTTTACCGGAAGAGTTGAGCTTTCACCCGTAGCTATCAAATACGGCTTTCCATATTCACAACGACCCGAAAAGCTAGAGTTTTGGGCTAAATACATTCCAATAGGAATGGACAATGCTGGGGCACAAGTTTATCTTAGAAAATGGGATGGTTCAAAAAATGACACAATTGCGTTTGGAGAAATCGTTTTGACTGAAACACTGCAGTACACTAATTTTCAGTTAAACCTCACTTATTATTCAAGCGATTCTCCTGATTCAGCAATCATTGCCTTTGTTTCGAGTTTACCTACCACTAATATTAGAGTTGGCAGCACTTTATTTTTAGATGATGTTGCATTTGTTGGTACAGTAGGGATTGATAAACAACAAAATACTTCCGACAGTTTTAAAATATTGCTTAACCCTGCTAATGATAATGTAATTATTTATACGCAAAGAGAAGATGCCTTTTGTGTTAAAATATTTGATGTTTCAGGTAAAAATGTTGGAACTTATAAATTTGAAAACTACAATGCCTTTATAAATACAAGTTTCTTTGCGAGTGGTAATTATTTTTTTGAGATTTATAAAAAAAATAATAATGTGCTTAATTCTGGTAAATTTTATGTTGCTAAATAAAATTTATTTTTAATGACAATTATTTTCAATCTTTGCTAATATTTAAAAAGTTGATTCGCAGAAAATGAACAAAGCAAATCTCAATAAAATTTTTTTAAGCATTAATAAAATAAAGCAAAGCAAGTCCGAAAAACGACTAATGTTAACTTTAGAACGTGCTGGCTTTTCATTTAGTTCAGCCACAGAAAATAAGCTTTCTTCATTACCAAGCTCTTCAACTAATTTACTGACAGCCGATATGGATAACCTGGATAGTGAAATAGAAAATTCCATTTGTTCAATTCATTTTATTGAGAAAAATAATTTAAAACCTCTCGATGAAATTTTAATGACTGAATTGCATTTTAATAAAGCACGTTTGAAAATCGAAAAGGATGAAAATTATAAAGCTTTCATCTGGATGCCAGGTAAATTTGATGATTCCGATGCTGATAAAAACCAATTAGATTTTATCAATAAAATGCAGCATCATTTATCCAATAACATGATTTTATCTAGAGTTCCTGCTGCAATTCAATTTGTTGAAGATGTTCGTCTTATAATGGAACAACAAACAAAAAAGATATTTGATACGATACCTACCAATGTCTTTTTAATTGTTAGTCAGCTAGATGAAAGTGAAGCTTTACGCATAGAACTTATGCTTAAGGGAGTTTTAAAAACTGTTAAACTTATTATTGTTCAAAATGCTGATATCAATTATGAAGAGTATGCTGCGCAACAAATGAATGTTAGCGCTTTAACTGTTATTTATTATAAAAATGCTTCGGATTGGGCGCTGCCATTTATACAGCAAATATGGAAAAAAGTTGGCGGTGCTAATGCAAAATCTCCTATTCTTTTTATTAGGGATCCAGCAAGTATTAATTCTAAAATTTTTATTGCCAAAAAGGTCACTTGCTTGTCTATTCAAAGCGAGCTAATTCCATTAGAGATTAAGATGCAGTTCGATTCTTTAAATGATAAAGTAATTTAATAATTTTTTCATAATTTACGCATCCATTATATGGAACCATTGAGTTCAGAACAGTTATTAATAGAAAAACAAAAGCTTGATGCTTTAAAACAGGAGTTTGAAGAGCAGAAAAAACATTTATGGCTAATGTCTGAAACTGTTTATAAAGAGAAAAAAAAAATAGAGAACGAATTAGAGAATATACTTTTACAAAAATCTGAACTCGAAATCCTTAAAAATGAAAATGAAGAAAAGGTGAAATTACTTTGGGAACAAAGTGAAGGTATTCATAAGGAAAAGGAACGTATTGAAAAATTAAAAATATTAATAGAATATCGGCATGATGAAATTATTGATAGCGTGCATTATGCAAAAAAAATTCAAGAAGCAATCCTCCCCTCTCTCAAATTATTCAACTCTTTTCTGCCAGATTCCTTTGTTTTTTTTAAACCAAAAAATATTGTAAGTGGTGATTTTTTCTGGGTACACCCATTGGATCAGGATGAAGTTTTATTTGCTGCTGTAGATTGCACCGGACATGGAGTTCCTGGCGCATTTATGAGTATCATGGGTTACCATTTGTTGGGTCAAATAGTAGTTGAAAAAAAAATTAATACACCTTCATTAATTTTATTTGAACTATGCGAATTAGTAATTAAATCTTTAAAACAAACCCTCGAATTGGAATCTGTTAAAGATGGTATGGACATTGCTTTATGCAAATTAAATTATAAAAACAAAACCCTCGAATATGCCGGAGCTCACAATTCATTGTATTTAATTAGAAATGGGGTATTAACAGAAATAAAAGCCGATCGCAGATCAATTGGAATTACTACAGCTACCAAAACGGTTCCATTTAATAACCATTTAATTCAATTAGAAAAAGGAGACTGCTTATATGTATTTTCTGATGGCTTTCCTGATCAAAAGGGTGGCAACGAAAACACTAAATTCTTCTACCAGCCTTTTAGAGAGCTCCTGATAAAAATAAATCCGCTTACTATACCTGAACAATTGGAAGTTTTAGAGAAGGTAATTTCCGAATGGAAGGGAAACAGAGGTCAAATTGATGATATGCTTATAATTGGACTTAGAATACCCTAGTATTTTACCCCCTCTTCAATTAATTAATCTCGCGAATTAAAAAAAATCAATATCGCTAAGTAAAGCTTTCAAAATAATTTCGACAAAACAGATATATTAATAAAAACCCATTATTTCATTTTTTTGCAAAAAATATCCTTATGAAAACGCGCGTGAGGAAGGTACAAAAGCGATGCAGGGTTGCACAAGGTAGGGAGGAATCGTTTGTTCTTGATTTTTTGTTTCTGGAGCATGTCCTGAGCGAGCCTGTGGTAAGCGTTTGTCGAACTACCGAAAGGTATCAAGACAAAAGAAAAATACACAGTTTTTGAACCATTTAATTTGCAGATTTATTTCGAAAAATTTCTCTAAACAAAAAAAGGAGAAGTCAAATTTTAATTATTTGCTCCTCCTCTGTTATCAATCTAATCTTAATAAATTTAATCCCTGCTGATAACCATCATGCGAGTCTGTGAGAAAACGCTGTTCTTTCCAATAGCTTTCATTGTATAGGTATAGTAGCCAGCTGGTAAAGCAGCGCCATCAAATTCTATTTGGTAATTACCTGCTGCATTTATTTTATTTACAAGCACAGCAATTTGTTTTCCCACTACATTATAAATTTCTATGGTTACCATTGCGTCTTCCGATAAGCTATAATCTATTTTCGTTAATTGTAAAAAAGGGTTAGGATAGTTATTACCCAAAAAGTAGCTGGCTTCTTGCTTATCTAATTCGCTTACATACAATTGAATATTTTCATCCACTAGCGGAAGGCTAGTCAAGGGCTCCTCATTTAATAAAAGTGATTTGTTTGGTAACACATTTAGTTTTGCCGCATTTGTATTAACAGTACCACATAAATTGGTAATTATACAACGATACTTTTTATTATTTAATGCGGTGGTAGCCCCTGTAATATTTAAGGTGATAGTGGTAACATTAGAATAAACATTTGCATTACTAAGATTTGACCAAGTGCTACCATTATTTGAACTTACCTGCCATTGGTATGTTTTTCCGCTGCCAGTAGCCGAAAATGTAAAGGAGGTATTGGCGCCTAATGAAATAGTTTTATTAATAGGCTGGTTAGTAACTACAGGGGTATTGTTTGTATTTAATATAACAATACTCGAATTTACTGTTGAACAAGCATTACTAACTACACAACGGTATTTTTTATTGTTAAGACTAGCTGCAACCGAACTTATTGTAAGGCTGCTTGTTGTTACATTAGAGTAGTTTCCTGTATTAACTAAATTGTTCCATGAAGCACCTGTATTGCTTTGTTGCCATTGATATCCTGTAGCCCCTACATTACTGGTAACAGTAAGTACAGTGCTGCCACCTATACATGCCAGAGCATTTGCTGGGGAAGCACTTGCACTTGTTATACCTACACAAGCCGATGTTTTAGAAAAAGACTTAATGCATACATCGAATTTTTTTGTTGTATTGCTACCAACAGCTGTCCAGGATGAACCTGTTCCGCTAATCCAGCATTTGCCAGATTCTATCACTGCAGTAGTAGAATAACCTGCCAATTTTGTTTCTATGGGCACGGGAAAATTCTCTCCCGGGGTAGTATATTTTATTTTTATATAATAATCATCTCCAGCTGGTATATTAATAGGCGTAGGCAAATCAAATGTATAATAGCCAGGGAAAACACATGATTTTGCAGGTATTGAACCCAACAAAGTAGATAAAGTGGATCCTGTTAATGTACTATAAATTTGTACTGTTACAGTAGCATTACTTCCTACTACCCATGTCCCTACTTTAGTAATTTGTTCATTTCCTTGCGGCACATATTTTACCATGCCATATCCAGTAGTGCCGCCAAAACCAAATGATGTTGTCATTCCTAAATGGTCGTAATAGGAAACTTTTGAATTAACATCGTAATTTAATCTAACAGGATAACAGGTTGCATCAGACAATATCCTTGTATCATTATAGGAAACATAAAAAAAGCCATTATCGGCCCAAGTATTACCCCAGCTGTTTTTTATTATCCATGCACCAGTGCCGCCTGCCGTTACTTTGTTGTCATCCCAACCAACTAAAAGAACAGCATGATTTAAATCGTTACTTGTTCCACCATAAAAATAGGTGAAATCTGTTTCATTAAAAAATGCATCGTCCCAATGAAAGCTGTTTTCTATTGCGCCATAATCAAGTAAGGCTTGTTTTATTGTATTTTTATTTTTTGGGAAAAAACGCGCATCAGAAACATATGCTGTTGGTGTTAGCCCAGTTGGACAAGTTACAGAGCTTGCTGAATAAGGATCTTGTGATTCTAAAACCGGACCAGAGTTCCTTGTAAAATAGGAAACAGCCATTTCTCTAGAACCTCCATCACAAGGACCATAATCAAAACCATGGCAATTTTTTAAATTATCTTCCGACAGGTCAAAAGTCCCTAAGCCTGCAATTTTCCAGTTAGATTCAATACTTCCAAAGATAGGGAACAGCCAACATGAACCGCAATCACCTTGATCTTTTACTGAAGTAATTTTTCCATTTGTGCGCATATCGTATACAGGAGCAAAAACTTGCATACTTTTTTGGTTTGCATCACTTGAATTATAGGTACTAAAATCTGGCTCGAAAGTGGAAGGCACTTTCCCTAAAACAAAACCTTTCGTGGTATATTTGGGTATTGTTGTTTTCCCGTTCTTTTTAGCCATGTACTCTACGAAAGCTTTACTTATAGGAGCTTCGTAAATTTGCTCCTCTTGGGCATAAGTGAATAATGTTATTAAAATAGTAAAGACAAAAAATGTAATTTTTTTCATTTTTTTTTGTTTTTTGATTTAAATATTTTGTTTGATTTTTTAAAAACTCAGAATATTGGATGCTGCAAATTGATGTGAATATTAATTCACATATAAATTCAGATTATTTGCCTTTAAGAGGGATAGAAGTTTATAGCAATAGGTGCTATGTTGATGGAATGGTACTTTTTTATTCATTCTTAGCGGTTTTAGGAACAAATACCAATGGCATTTATTCTTTGTTAGGTTTATCACTAAATTTATTTGCGGTGCAAAGATAAGTCCTCTTTTTAAAAAAAACAAATTTATTTTTTAAATATAGCGCATTGTTTTAGCTTATAAAAATTTAACAGTAGTTTACACATTCCATTTGTAGTCTATATTTTTCTATATTTGTTCTTTTATTGAAAGTAAATTTTGAATATAAATTTAGCCCATAAAGTTTTCTTAATTTAGCATAAAAAACTAATAATTCTTTTGAAACAATGACGCCATTAACGCAGCTTTCTGCCATATCGCCTATTGATGGTCGTTATGGAAATTCTACTAATATATTGTCGGCGTATTTTTCTGAAGCAGCATTATTCAAATACCGTGTTAAGGTGGAAATAGAATATTTCATAGCCTTGTGCGAATTGCCTTTGCCCCAGCTAAAAGAATTTGATAAAGATTTATTTGGCAAGCTGCGCAATATTTATTTAAATTTTACAGAACTTGATGCACAACAAATTAAAAACATCGAAAAATCAACTAACCACGATGTAAAGGCGGTTGAATATTTTATCAAAGAAAAATTCGAAGGACTTAATATTAATTTACAAAAAGAATTTATTCATTTTGGATTAACATCGCAGGATATTAATAATACTGCTATCCCTTGGGCTATTAAGGATGCTATGAATGAATGTATCCTTCCCCTTTTAAATAATGTATTGCTTAAACTTTCTTATTTTGCTAATGAATGGTCAAGTGTTCCTATGCTTGCCCGAACGCATGGACAGCCAGCATCTCCTACCCGATTGGGTAAAGAAATTCAGGTATTTGTAGTTCGATTAGAAAATCAAATTGCACAATTAAATTTGGTGCCTTTTAGTGCTAAATTTGGTGGCGCAACAGGTAATTTAAATGCCCATATAGTTGCCTATCCATCAATTGACTGGGTCACATTTGCTAATGATTTTGTAAATAAATCCCTGCTATTAAATCGGTCTTTTCCAACTACACAAATTGAACATTACGATAATTTTGCCGCTTTTTGCGATGCCCTTAAGCGTATTAATAACATTCTCATTGATTTAAACCGCGATATTTGGACTTATATTTCAATGGATTATTTTAAACAAAAAATAAAAGAGGGCGAAATAGGTTCTTCTGCCATGCCTCACAAGGTTAATCCTATTGATTTTGAAAACTCCGAAGGCAACTTAGGTCTTGCTAATGCTATTTTCGAGCACTTTTCAGCTAAATTACCTATCTCTCGTTTACAACGCGACTTAACAGATTCAACAGTTTTGAGAAATGTAGGAACACCTTTAGCACATAGTTTAATAGCTTATAACTCCTTATTAAAAGGCTTGGACAAGCTGATACTGAATAAATTAGCCCTGCAAAAAGATTTGGATAACAATTGGGCTGTAGTGGCTGAAGCGATACAAACAATTTTACGTAGAGAACATTTCCCTAACCCTTATGAAACATTAAAAGAACTTACACGTACAAATGCCAATATTACTAAAGAAAGTATTGCGTCTTTTATTGATAATCTTAATTTAAAGGAAGAAATAAAAATTGAATTGAAAAGTATTTCACCTAGTAATTATTTAGGAATTTAAACGCAAATTACTTTGTAATAAAATAAACTGGGTAAAGCTTTCAAAATAATTTCGACAATATACATATTAATAAAAACAGATGATTTCATTTTTTTTTTGCAAAAAAATATCCTTAAAAAAAACGCCCGTAAGGAATGAACAAACGCGATGCAGGGTTGCAGGTGGAGAGGAATCGTTTGTTCTTGATTTTTTGTTTCTGGAGCCTGTCCTGAGCGAGCCTGTGGTGAGCGTTTGTCGAACCACCGAAGGGTATCATGACAAAAGGAAAATACACAATTTTTGAACCATTTAATTTGCGGAGTTATTTATAAAACTTCACTTTGTGAGAAAAATTAAACGAATTTTTATAATTATTATGAAATATTTTTTAAATGGAATAAATAAAATAACACTTCAACTTTTAGGGCCTGTTTTATTTTTATTTGTATTTTCATTAAAAGCCCAGTTAACTGTTAATGGCAATCTAACTCCAACACAATTGGTTCAAAATGTTTTGCTGGGGGCAGGAATAGTGGCAAACAACATCGTTTATACCGGCAGTGCTAGCGCTATTGGAAGCTTTGATGGTACAGCGTCTAATATTGGCCTTGCTTCTGGAATATTAATGACTACAGGAAATATCACAAATGCAATAGGACCTAATAATTCAACAAGTAAATCTACTGAAAATGGTTCAGGTGGTGACCCAGATCTTGCAGCACTATCAGGAGGGGGAGCCATTCTTGATGCATGCATATTACAATTTAATTTTATCCCTACCACTAATACAGTAAATCTAACTTTTGTTTTTGGTTCTGAAGAGTACCCCGATCAAATCCCCTATGCTGATATTTTTGGCTTTTTTATCAGTGGACCTGGCATTGCAGGACCATATTCTAATAATGCCAAAAATATTGCGGTAATTCCAGGGACAGTAACACCAATTTCAATAGCGAATATTTGCGCTGATTATCTAGGTCAGCAGTGTGTCGGTGGCAATAACGTTCAATATTTAATAAATAACAATAATGGCACATCCATACAATATGATGCTTTTTCAATACCTATTACGATGACTGCTAATGTACAATGCGGGCAAACATACACTATAAAAATTGCTATTGGAGATAAAACTGATAGAAGCTTAGATACAGGTGTTTTTTTGCAAGCTGCCGGTTTTACAGCTGGTGCACAAGCAACGGCAGGAACCGATATTCAGTTAAACGTAGGATGCACTGGCACGAGTGCCGCAGCTAATTTTACTGCAGGAACTATTGCCTGGAACTCCATATTTCCGGGTGCTATTGGAGATTACAATAGTTATTTATCATGCACCACCTGCTTAAATCCTGACATTAACTACCCCCTTGGAGCACCCAATTTTATCGATTTTCAAGTTTGCGGTACAGGATTTTGTAATTTAAATACATGCGATACCTTAAGAGTTGACTATAACCCGGCAATTGTTGCTGCTATTGCTCCAGTAAACCCTGTAATGTGTTTTGGTCAAGCAACAACAACTATTACAGCGGCGGCTTCCGGTGGCTCCCCCCCTTATACTTACCTTTGGAATAACTCCTTTACCACACAAAGCATTACTGTTGGAAATGGTATATGGCAGGTTGCTATTTCAGATGCTTCTGGATGTACTCCCGCGGTTGCAAATGTTAACATTACCACATTTCCAACAGCCATTGCTGCAAATGCCGGAGCCGATATAAGCGTTTGCAATCAAAATCCGGCAGCAACAATTACTGCAAGTGTTCAGGGCGCATTAGGTGGCATATGGTCGGGAGGGACGGGCACTTATGGTCCAAACAATACTACTTTAGATGGCTTAACCTATACCCCCAATCCAGCGGAGGTAGCTGCAGGCTTTGTTGATTTAACACTTACTACAACCGGAAATGGCAACTGCGCTGCTGCTGCAGATATTGTTAGAATTAATTACGTCGGCTTTACGGGCCTTGCTACTTTTGTTATAACACCAATAACCTGTTTCGGAGGGAATGATGGCAGTGCTTTAGTTTCTGTTCCAGGGAGCACTCCTACCTATAGTTATTTTTGGAATACTGTGCCACCAGCATTAACAAATTTAGCTTCCAACTTGTCCTCAGGAACATATATGGTTACTATTACCGATGATTTAGGATGTACTTCCGATTTTCCTGTTACAATACCAGACCCATTACCTACGCCACTTTTATTAGCATCCCAGATTACTAACGTATCTTGCATTGGAGGTAATAATGGAACCATTGCTCTTACCATTACTAATGGAACAGCTCCTTATACTTATTTATGGAGCAATGGAGGCAACACTCCTCAAATTTCCAACCTTAGCATTCAAAACTATACTGTAACAGTTACAGATTCTAAATTATGTCAGGCAATTGCAACTTATACCATTACAGAACCTACTGCTATTTCAATATTACTTACTCCCAGCAATGTAAATTGTTTTAATGCTAATGATGGCGCAATAACATCCATTGTATCCGGTGGCACAGCGCCTTATACTTATAATTGGGATAACGGAGCTACTGCACCAGACCCTACTGGTTTGGCTATTGGCAATTTTATCCTAACAGTTACCGATAACTTAGGCTGTGTATCCCAGCCTGCAATAGCTACTATAACAGAACCTACACAGCTAACTGCGAACACTACTACTACTAACGAAACTTGCAATTATCTCAATGATGGTTCTGCCACAGCAACTCAAAATGGTGGTACTCCAGGATATACATACGCTTGGAGCAATGGTGCAATTACTCCCCAAATAACAAATGTGGCGGCGCAACAATACAGCTTAACGGTTACCGATTTAAATGGATGCACTGCTTTAGCTTTTGCTACTATTACTGAACCAGCCCCATTAAATATAAATTTTATCAATCAAGTTAATGTAAGTTGTTTTCAAGGTACCGATGCGCAGGTAACTGCTAATACTACTGGCGGAACTTTCCCATATACTTATCTATGGACACCCAGCAATAGTACCATACCAAATAATGCAAATTTAGCTGCTGGCATTTATACATTAACTGTTACAGATAATAATGCCTGTGTAATTGTTGATGCTGTTACTATTACTGAGCCCGCAAGTAATTTAACTCTTTCTATTTCTTCAAGTCCTAATACATGCTTCGGCGGAAGCAATGGCACTGCTTCTTCAATAGCATCAGGCGGAACAGCCCCATTTTCCTATCATTGGATGCCAGGTAATTTTTTAACACAAAATATCACAAACCTAAGCTCCACTACTTATACGGCTGATGTAATCGATTTTAATGGCTGTATTTCTAATAATAATATCCTTGTAGATCAAGCTCCTTCCATATTACTAAGCACCTCAAGCATTAATTCAAATTGTAATTTATCAAATGGACAAGCTACCGTAACTGCCACAGCAGGTATCGCTCCTTATAGCTATCTATGGTCTCCTGCTGGTGGAACAAATGATATTGCAACCGGATTAGGTTCTGGAGCATATTCTGTTCTTGTTACTGATTTTATGGGCTGCACTATTACTGGGTTTGTAAATGTAAATGAAAATACAGCCCCTTCTGTTAATATTGCAGCATTTGCTAATGCAAGTTGTTTTGGAGAAGCAAGCGGCAGTGCTACCGTAACGGCTAGTGGTGGTATTGCTCCCTATACTTATTTATGGTCACCTACAGGTGGTACAAATGCCCTTGCTAATAATTTAATGGCTGGCTCTTATACCGTTTCTGTTACTGGAGCAAATGGCTGTGAAGCGCTTTTAACTTTGATTCCTGAAATTTTACAACCTACCGAAATTTCAATCGATGTAACACAAAATAATATAAGTTGTTTCGGTGGAAATGATGGAAATGCATCTGCCAATGCATCGGGTGGAACTCCCGGCTACATCTACCAATGGCTGCCAAGTGGTGCACTGGGTGCTAATATAAATAATCTTATTGCCAATACCTATACAATTCAGGCAACAGATGCTCTTGGCTGCGTTAAAACACAGCCTTTTACAATAACGGAACCCACTCAATTAAGCTCCTCAATTGTATCTACAACCAACGCCAACTGTAATGGCTCGGCTGATGGTACAGCTACTGTTAACGTTAGCGGTGGCTCATTGCCTTATAGTTATAATTGGTTACCCAATGGCGGTAATGGATTTACTGGCAGCAGTCTTTCGGCAGGTACCTATACCGTAACCACAACTGATATCAAAAACTGTATTGTTACCAGTAATGCAACTATTGCAGAACCGCTGCAAGCCTTATCTGTAAACTCTATAGAAACGGCTGTTTCCTGTTTTGGCTTATCGGATGGAACTTCACAAATCAATGTTTCTGGTGGTACCGCAGGATATTCCTACCAGTGGTTTCCTAATGTATCCAATACCAACATTGCCTTGAACCTAAATAATGGTAATTATACCGTATTAATAACCGACAGTAAAAATTGCCAGAAAAATATAGCAGTAAATATAATAGAACCTCAAGCAATAACTGGAACTTTAGAAGCAATTAACCCATCCTGCAATTTGCCTAATGGTTCGCTTACTGCCCTAATATCAGGAGGTAATCCTCCTTATACTTTTACTTGGTCGGTGGGAGGCTCTATTACCCCACAGGCATTAAATTTGGGTGTTGGTACATATAGTCTAACAATAAATGACGCATCCAATTGCATGCTAACTTTATCAAAAACCCTAACTGCTACTCCTAACCCTACTATTGCTGTTACTTCCATCAATAATGTATCCTGCTTTAATGGAAATGATGGTAATGCCACCATTAGTATATCACAAGGAACACCCCCATTTGTAACAAACTGGACACCAACAGGCGGAAATGCTTTGACGGGAACTAATTTATCTGCTAATAATTATACTGTAAATGTTATAGATGGATTAGGATGCCTGGTAAGTGAAAACATTATTTTAACCGCTCCTTTACCTGTGAGTGTTGCAGTAATTACTATAAATGATGTTTTATGCTTTGGAGGTAATACTGGAGAAATAACTGTTTCCGGATCTGGTGGTACAGGACCACTTTATAATTATTCATGGACGCCTGTTATTTCTAATGCCTCAACAATTTCAAACCTTCCTATAGGAACATATACGGTGAATGTAACAGATCAAAATAATTGTTTTAATACAATATCTGTAAATATTTCTGAGCCTGCCTTATTATCTTCATCTGTTGGTATTATTACCAATGCAGCTTGCTTTAACGGTTTAGGAGGGGCTACCATCAATACTTTAGGAGGCACTGTGCCATACAGCTATGCATGGTCTGCGCCTGCAGCAGCCCAAAATGGCAATCAAATTACTGATGTTTTGGCAGGCACTTATGCGGTTACCATTACAGATATAAATGGCTGTGTTGCCAATAACAACGTGCTTATAACCCAACCTTCTCAAATAATTACAAGCAGCGGATTAAATGACACTCTATGTTTGGGGCAAACTGGTAGCATATCAGCATCAGCATTTGGGGGAGCCGGTAACTATACGTATCAATGGCAACCTTCAGCTGCAATTAATACAGGCACATTAGCAATTACGCCGCTTGATAATACAATTTACACAGTAGTTGCTTTTGACCAAAATGGCTGCGTTGGAACGCCTGCTTTCGTTTCTGCTATTGTTTATAATTTATCAGGAAGCACCGTTCAAACTTATGCCTCCTCCCCCATTTGTCCAGGACAAAACTCTAATGTGCTTGCTGAAACAGCTGCTGCTGCTGGACCAATAACTTTTCAATGGGATAATAATTTAGGAACTGGCCCAGGAGTTTTTGTTGTTACACCTGCAGTTCCTACCTCCTATATCTGTACCTTTACTAATATATGTGGCTTAACGATTTCTGATACGGTTAATGTTCTTTTTAATCCCATACCAATAATAGATATTTCTTCGGATACCAATATGGTTTGTATACCTGGCGTAATTTCTTTTTATGATAGTTCTTCCGTATTAAACGAGTATGACTCAATTACTGTATGGTCATGGAATTTTGGTGATGGCACGTTTTCCAATATAGAAAACCCTGTGCATTACTTTAATCAAAGCGCTACATTCCCTGTTTCGTTAACAGTTACTACCGCCCAGGGATGCGCAAATAATAATTTATTATTTCCTGATTCTATATATGCTTTCCCCTACCCTATAGCAGCATTTTCGGTTAATGCTTCTAATATTTCTCTACCCTTCGATAAATTGAATTGCACCAATTTATCAACAGGTGGTATAACCTATCAATGGGACTTTGGAGATAATGAAACATCCACCCTCACAAATCCTACACATACCTATACAACAGTAGGTTTATTTCCAATTCAACTAATTGCCATGTCGGATAAAGGTTGCTTGGATACTACTATTATTTCAATTACGGCAAATGCCGACATTATATTCCCTAATGCATTTACACCTAATGAGGGAGGAGCAACAGGAGGCTTTTACGATATTAATAGCTTGGAAAACGATGTTTTTTTTGCTTTCTGTGCAGGAGCAGTAGAATATAAATTAGTTGTATTTAATCGTTGGGGTGAAATAATTTTTGAAACAGAAAATATTAAACAAGGCTGGGATGGCTATTATAATAATGCTTTATGTAACCAAGATGTTTATATCTGGACAGCGACAATAACACTCAATGATGGAACATTACTTAATAAAGGAGGCGACGTAACAATTCTTAAAAAAGGTTATTAATTCACCTTTATCACAAAATAATTTTTCTTTCCTTTCTGTATTAAAACATACTTGTCATTTATTAAATGATCGGAGGTTATTTTAAATTCAATATCATCAATCTTCAATTTATTAACAGAAACTCCTCCACCTTGAATCATTTTTTTAGATTCACCCTTCGACTGAAAAATCTTTGTTTTTTCAGATGTAAAATCAACAATAGAAACTCCTTGTTCAATTTCAATTCTTGAAATTTCAAATTGCTCAACCCCTTCAAACACACTATAAAAATCTTCTTCCGATAATTTCATTAAACTTTCAGAAGTACCTTTTCCAAATAATATTTCAGATGCTTCAAGAGCTGCATTATAATCCAATTCCGAATGCACCCTGATGGTAATATCCTTTGCTAAGGTCTTTTGCAATAACCTCAGGTGGGGATTCAAGGAATGCTCTAATTCTAATTTTTCAATTTCATCTTTCGTCAATAAAGTAAAAATACGTATAAAACTTTTTACATCCTCATCACCAGCATTTAACCAAAACTGATAAAATTTATAGGACGATGTTTTCAATTTGGACAACCACACATTGCCACTCTCACTTTTACCAAACTTAGTTCCATCAGCTTTTTTGATTAATGGAGTTGTGAGTGCGTATGCTTCGCCACTACCCTTGCGTCTTATTAACTCTGTTCCAGTAACAATATTTCCCCATTGGTCTGAGCCTCCCATTTGTAACTTCACCTTATTATTTAGCCACAAATAATAAAAATCATAGCCTTGAACCAATTGATAGCTAAATTCGGTGAAACTCATCCCATTATCAAGGCGGCTTTTAACAGAATCCTTTGCCAGCATATAATTAACGCTGATGTGTTTACCTATATCACGAATAAAATCTAAAAAACTAATACCCTTAAACCAATCGTAATTATTTACTATTGCTGCTGAATTTCCACCACAATTAAAATCAAGGAATTTTTCCAACTGAGAGCGCTGGCAAGCCAAATTATGATTCAATGTTTTTTCGTCTAATAAGTTCCGCTCTGCCGACTTTCCTGATGGATCACCCACCATTCCTGTAGCCCCACCTACCAATGCTAATGGTTTGTGTCCTGCTTTTTGAAAATGCAGTAATGTCATTATTTGAACCAGGTTACCTACTCCTAAGGAATCGGCGGTTGGATCAAAACCAATATATCCAATTACCATTTCCTTATTTAATAAATCTTCCGTTCCTGGCATTATATCATGTAACATACCACGCCATCTTAGCTCTTCAATAAAGTTCTTTTTCATTTTATTATTTTTAATGTTGCAAAGGTAATAAATAGTTAAGTAAAGCTTTCAAAACAATTTCGACAAAACAGATGTATTAATAAAATAGATGATTTCATTTTTTTGCAAAAAATATTCTTATGAAAACGCGCGTGAGGAATGAACAAACGCGATGCAGGGTTACTGGTGGGGAGGAATTGTTTGTTCTTGATTTTTTGTTTCTGGAGCCTGTCCTGAACTTTTGCCGAAGGGTATCAAGACAAAAGAAAAACACACAGCTTTTGAACCATTTAATTTGCGGGAGTTATTTCGAAAACTTCACTAATAGAAGCTAACTAATTCGCTAAATCCGTAAATTGAGGTTTTATTGTACTTTTAAAATTTGTAAATTCGCAGTATAAAATTTCATTCATTGATTTTAGTTACAGGAGGAACCGGTTTAGTGGGCAGTCATTTATTATTCGATTTGTGTAAATCGGGTAAAAAAGTACGCGCCTTAAAACGTGCCACCAGTAATATTGACAATGTTAAAAAAGTATTTTCCTATTATTCTAAAAACGCAGCTATTTTAATTGAAAATATTGAGTGGGTAACAGCCGACTTGTCGGATTATTTTTCATTGCTAGATGCAATGGACGGTGTTACAGAGGTATATCATTGCGCTGCTTTAGTTTCGTTTGATAAAAAAGATGAAGCTGAAATGATAAACATAAATGTTGCAGGAACTTGCAATATGGTAAATGCTGCATTAGAAAAAGGACTAAGGAAATTCTGTCACGTTAGCTCTATTGCTACTTTTGGTAGTACACTCAATAATACGCCTATTACAGAAGATCTCTTTTGGAAACCATCGCCTAAAAACTCTAACTACGCTATAAGCAAATATGCAGCTGAATGCGAAGTATGGAGAGCTTCTGAAGAGGGACTTAATGTAATAATTGTAAATCCTTCTTTAATTATTGGTCCAGGAAACTGGAACCAAAGTAGTTCGAATTTATTTAATACTGCATTTCAAGGAATGAAATATTATACCAATGGTGCAAATGGATTTATTGATGTGCGCGATGTTTCAGCACTTATGATTGCATTGATGGGGAGTGAAATTATAAATCAAAGATTTATATTAAATTCTGAAAACAGGACTTATAAATACTTCTTTGATTTAATGCTTCTAGAGTTTAACAAACCTAAGTTGAAGTATAAGGTGAATAAACTAATTTGTAATTTTGCATGGAGGTTAGAGAAGCTAAGAAGTATTTTTACTGGGTTGAAGCCTCTGGTAACTAAAGAAACAATGAACTCTGCCCTTCAAATTAAGACCTTTTCAAATGATAAAATAAAAAAAGCATTCCAGCTTTATAAATTTACAACTATTGAACAATCAATAAAGGACTCCTGCCAATTATATCTAAAGGATAAAAATAATAAAATAAAAAACTAAATGTCTTTAGCACTTTTTCTTTAAACTTATACCGCATTTAACATTTTTTTATCTACCACTTTTAACGCTCCTTAAATCCATATCGGTATAAAAATATGAATTTAGTTTAATTATCGCAGCAAGGTTACTTTGCCTCTATATTGATGTTTATTATCTTTAAAATCCAATACCTTTATAACATATACATACACATCTTGTAATGCAATATTAGTCCCATTATTTGCTTTGCCATCCCAAGGCATGTTAACATTATCCGTATAAAAAACAACATCCCCCCAACGATCTAAAATAGTCATATCATATTTTTTAATAAATATACCTTTACCTATAAAGCTATCATTTATGCCATCTCCATCCGGAGAAAATGCATTGGGAATATAAAAAACAAATTCAGGCTCAATTACAATTGTTTGGTATGCGATATCACTACAACCCAAATTAGTAGAGCTAATCAACCTTATTATATATGTACCAGTATCTGCATAGATGTGTGGGGCAGGATTGTTTAAATTAGAGGAATCCTGATCCCCAAAATTCCAATTCCATATATCCGAACCTATAGAAAAATCGGTAAAGGAAATGATAGGATCAATTATAGTTGTAGTGGTAGGATTAACGATAAAACTAGAAATTGGATTAGGATTCACTGTTATGTAGTTAATTTTAGTGATAACACTAACACAAGCACTATCCGAAGTAACTGTGGCAGTGACATTAAAAATATTAGGTAAAAAAACAGAATCATTTTTATAACAATGTATAACCTGTTGCCCATTTAATGGAGCGCTGCCGTCGCCAAAATCCCACAACCATTGAATATTACTGCCTGTTAAAATCGAAGAAAAATCTTGAAAAGAAATACATAGCAGTTCGCAACCAATGGTATCATTACCGAAAAAACTTATGCTGGGATTAGGATTAACAACACTTATTTTAGTAATTGAATCGGAACAACCGAAAGTAGAAGCAACTACTAATTGAACATTATAGGAGCCTGGTGCAGCATATAAATGGCTAGTGTTTTCATTAATACTGTTAATACTTGCATCACCAAAATCCCAAGTCCAGAATTGTATTGTATCTGAGGCAGGAATTGCTGATAAGTTGCTAAATTTAACAATACTATCATCACAAACATTTGTGCTGGTATAATTTACTAAAGGAAGGGGGTGCACCACCACATTTTGAGTTATTGTATCCTTACAAGTATTATTGCTTGTAACTATTAAGGAAACAGCATAGGTACCTACATTAGTGTATAAATGTGTTGGGTTCTGCATTACACTTAAAGGGCTGCCATCGCCAAAACTCCAAAGTCTATCCGCAATATTACCTGTAGAAACAGTTGAAGAATCAAAGAAATTCATTGTTTGATAATGACACACATCTATAAAATCAAAATTAGCAACAGGCATCGGAAAAATAGTTATTGTATTTTGAGCAGTATCTGGGCAACCAAGGTTGGAAGAAAATGTAATTAATGTTACTTGATAATTCCCAGCAATGGTGTACTTGTGTTTTGGACTCCAAACACTAGTATTTATAGGAGAGCCGTCACCAAAATCAATTGACCAACTTGCTATATTGCCCATTACTGGGTTTATGGAAGTATTTGTAAATTTAGCTGAATCTATCAAACAACCACTGCTAATAGAAAATACAGATTGAGGAGCATCAAAAGTATTAACAATTGCACTTGCCGTATCTGAACATCCATCAGCACTTGTAGCTAAAAGTAAAACGGGATAAGTACCGGCAGGATAATAATGAGTGAGGTTTTGAACACTACTTGTAGCTCCCCCATCACCTGCTGTCCATAAATAAAGTGCAATTGTGGTGGAGAAGTCAATTATCGAAGTGTTCGTAAAATTTACAGAATCGCCAAAACAAACATCCGTATATGTGAAATTTGCCACTGGATTAAAATAAACCTGAACAGCTTTTATAATAGTATCAGAGCAGCCAACACTATTATTTTCAATTAATTTAACATTGTACATTCCACCCGAAGCAAATGTATGGGATGGGTTTATGGAAGTTTCTAAGGGGCTACCATCACCAAAGTCCCAACTTCTTGATATAATTGTTCCTGTATTGTTGGTAGTGTTATTAATGAAGTCTGTTGCTGTACCGTAACAAACTGTTGTATTGCTAAAAGCTGCGTTAGGGGAACCATTAAATATCAACTGAACAAAACCATCACCACCTTTAGTAGAGCCATTTCCACCATCAGCTGCACCAGGGGGTAAGACAGGATCAGTATTATTTCCTGCTGCTTGCCCATTACCATTTATGATTATTATATTATTTCCGGAGGAAAAACTACTCCCACCACCACCACCACATGCGCCACAATCGCAACCTCCGGCTACTCCTCCTCCGGTGGCACCAAAATATCCACCACCGCCGCCGCCGCCGCCACCACCATCTCCACCTTTATTTGTTCCTGAATTTCCATTTCCGTTGGCACTTGCTCCAGTAATTCCAGGAGAGGAGCAAGACCCTGGTGACACATTTCCATTTTCGCCACCACCACCACCAACAGCACCGCTACTAAATTGACCGCCACCGCTACCACCACCACCACCACCTGCTACCAAAATAGGAGACGCCCCAATATAAAGCGCTGAACCACCGCCGCCACCACCGCCTCCGCCAGAACAGCCGCTGCATCCGGCATTACCACCACTACCACCAGCAATAAGGCCATTTCCCCATCCCGAAGTTCCACCTGGCGCACAGCCAGAACATTGAGCACCAGGTCCAGCACCTCCACCAATTATAATGGTTATTATTTGCCCTGGAGTAACGGCAATATCACTTTTAATATAGGAACCACCGCCCCCTACAGCCCCTTGAAAGGAGTCGTTCCCTCCACCGCTTCCTCCAGCACCCCATAACTTAACATGAATGGTATCTACACAAAAAGGGACAGTGAAACTATAAACACTACCAGTATAAGATAAGTTAAGAACCTCCTGAGCAAAACTATTATTAAAGTTTTTTAAACTTAATACCATGAGCATCGAAATAATAATACCCACCTTCAAATTCAACAGCATGGCATTTGACTTATTATGCAAAAATATATAAAAACTTAGCTTAGCTTTAGCATTGAAAGCGAATAGTTTTTTATTTTTGTTTCTATTAATGTGCATCTTTTTATTTTTAAAACGGTATAATATTAAGCCTAAATTTGCTCAATTTAAAAATCAATAACGTTTTTTATTTAGCAAATCTATTATTACTTCGGCATTAATAAAAAATATTATTTAATTAAATTTAAGCCAACTATAAAAAACACAAGGATATTTTCTTCACTAATATTTTTCTTATAAATATCGATTTTAAAAACAGGTTTCATTTTTTACTTTAATAACAAAACACTCCCTTTATATCTGTGCTTTACATTTTTAGTATCCGTAATATCAAAAATATATACATATATATCCTGCGTTAATATGTCTATTTCATTGCTTGATTTACCTTCCCAAGGTTTATTGACATCGTCAGAATAAAAAATCATATTACCCCAACGATCAAAAATAGACATCTTAAATTTTTTGACAAATAAACCTTTACCGGTAAAACTATCATTTTCACCATCATCGTCAGGTGAAAAGGCGTTGGGTATATAAAATACAAATTCAGGCTCAATAACAATGGTATGATAGGCTGTATCTGCACAACTAAATTGAGCAGAAGTAATCAACATTATTGTGTATGTGCCAGTATCAGCATAAGTGTGAGGAGGAGGGGTGTGAATGCTAGAAGACTGAAGTGATAAATTAATTGTAGCAGATCCATCACCAAAGTTCCAAGCCCAAAAACTAGCGGAAGTAGACAAGTCCATAATTGAAATAACCGGATCCATTGCAGTAGCTGTTTCAGGGCTTACAGAAAAATCAGCTGTTGGAGTTGAATAAACTGTTATATAATTACTTTTCGTCAAAGAAATAGAGCAACCACTATCAGATATTACTGTAATTTTAACATCAAAAGTGCTTGGTACATAAACAGAATCATTATCGTAACAATGGTCGAAAACTTGTGAATTATTAACCAATGTTCCATCGCCAAGATCCCATTTCCATTGAATATTATTGCCAGTAGCAATAAAAGAGGAATCTTGAAAACTTGTACAAAAAAGTTCACAGCCCTGTAAATTATTTGATTTAAAATTAACAATAGGATTAGGATTAACATAACTTATAATGGTTGTAGAATCTTCACAACCAAAATTAGAAACTACCCATAAATTTACAGCATAGTTACCATTAGAAGCATAAAGGTGAGAAGGATTTTGATTGTAATTGCCGGGGCTACCATCGCCAAAATTCCATTTCCATGATTGAATGGTATCGGATGCTGGAATAGTTGATAAATAATTAAATTGCATCATGTTTCCTTCACAAACATTTCCTTGACTAAATAGCACTATTGGCAATGGGTGAATTACTACATTTTTAACAATTGTATCCATACAACTGTTGCTGGTGGTTACAACTAATGTAACTGGATAAGTACCTGAAATTGTATACAAATGGTTTGGGTCCTGAACTGAACTTTGCGGCGAACCATCACCAAAAAGCCAATTCCTGGTTAGTATATTATCATTTATAACACTTGACAAATCAATAAAATTATTGGTTTGTTCTAAACAAATATCTGTAAAACTAAAAGCAGCGGTTGGCATCGGAAAAACAGAAATTGTATTTTGAAAAGTATCCACACAGCCAAGATTAGAGGATTTAGCAACCAAAGTAATCATATAATTTCCTGCAGCAGCATATAAATGTTGCGGGCTCCAAGTAGTAGTATTTAAAGGACTTCCATCACCAAAATCCCAAGACCAAGATGCTGTATTGCCAATGCTGGGGTCGGTGGTATTATTTGTAATAAGAGCAGAATTAACTTGACAAGTATTTGAAAATAAAAAAACTGCATCGGGGGCATCAAATGTTTTTACTACGGCGCTCGAAGTATCGGAACAACCATCGGCACTTGTAGCTAATAACAAGACCGAATAAATCCCTGTTGGGTAATTATGACTTGGGTTCTGCAAACTGCTTGTTAATCCAGCATCATCAAATGTCCATAAATAACTAACTATTGACGTTGAACTATTAATATTTGAAGTATTGGTGAATAACACGGAATCACCAATACATACATTGCTATGATTAAAACTAACAATAGGACTATAAAAAACTTGAATTGGCTTTGATAGGGTATCAACGCAATTGAAACTATTTTTCACAATTAAGGTAATTGTATAATTACCAACATTAGTATAAATATAACTTGGGTTGAAGGTTGAATTTATGGGAGGGGAACCATCGCCAAAATCCCATAGCCATTCAGCAAGGGTTCCAGAGGCTGTAGTGGAGACATCTGTAAATTGAGCCTCGTTATTATTACAAGCTATAGCGTTATTAAAATTACAAATGGGGTTGGAATGAATAATTACATTTTGGGTAATAGCGTTTGAACAATTAAAATTGGAAAATACGGTAAAAACTACAGGATAGTTACCCGCGCTACTATATAAATGAGATGTTTGAGCTAATACATTTGCACTTCCAACAGGACTACCATCCCCAAAATCCCATTGCCAGGATTGTATCACATCGCCAAAACCGATGGTTGATGCATCTATAAACTGAGTATTCAATTGGAAGCAAGAATTTGCTGTGCTAAATTGAGCTACAGGCATGGGATGAACCACCACTATTTTTGTTAGGGTATCCTTACAACCATTATTCGTTGTTACTATTAATGATACATTATAAGTCCCGGGACTTGCATATGAATGAATTGGGTTTTGAGCTGTACTTAATGGCGTAGCATCACCAAAATTCCAAGACTTGGAAACAATATTTCCAACTGAAACTGTTGATGAGTCATAAAAATTTACCGCTTGATTTAAGCACACATCCATCAAACTAAAATTGGCAACCGGCAAAGTAAATACTGATATTGTATTTTGAAAGGTATCCGAGCAGGAAATATTTGATGATAGTGTAATCAAGCTAACCAGATAATTACCCGGTGCAGTATAAAAATGTTGGGGGCTTATATCGGTATTGTTTAAAGGGCTGCCATCACCAAAATCCCATGACCAAGATGCTGTACTTCCCATAGCAGGGTTAACAGAAGTATTGGCAAAAAGCGCCAAGTTATTATTACATACATTTGTAAAGGTAAATCCAGCAATAGGAGCATCGAAAGTATTTACCGTTTTAATTAAAGAATCCTTACAACCTTCCGCACTTGTAACCACTAAGGTAACAGGATAGGATCCTGTAGAATAATAGTGTATGGGGTTTTGCAAATTGCTTGCAGCACTTCCATCACCAAAGCGCCATAAATAATTTGTTATTGAATTAGAGGTGTCTATTGAAGATGTATTTGTAAAGCTAATGGTGTCACCATAACAAACATCATTATGATTAAAAGTAGGTAATGGTTTATAATAGACTTCTACCATTTTTATAGTGGTATCAGGACATGCATAGCTATTGGTTACAATTAAAACAACAGGATAAATCCCTCCATTAGCAAAAGTATGGGTTGGACTTATTAAATTACTTAATGGACTCCCATCATTAAAATTCCAAGATCTTGATACAATGGTTCCAGCGGTATTAATTGTATTATCTGTAAAAACAGTAGCATTACCAGCACATACCGTATTGTGATAAAAATCGGTAATTGGTGGGATAGGAAATATTATTTGAACAAAACCATCCCCACCTTTATTAGAGGCGTTTCCCCCTATAGCAGCCCCTGCTGGCAAGACCAAATCATTGCTGTTGCCAGGTACTTGCCCGTTACCTAATGTAATAATTGTACCGTTCCCTAAAGACCAAGATGTACCACCACCACCACCACAAGCACCACAGTCGCAAAGAGTAGCAATACCGCCACCTCCTCCACCATTAAAACCACCACCACCGCCGCCGCCACCACCACCGTCACCAGGACCTTTATTTGCGCCTATAATTCCATTCCCATTAGCACCTGCACCTGCAACACCATATGAAACACATGAACCGGGAACGATATTCCCATCAACACCACCGGCACCACCTTCAGCACCGCTACTAAATTGCCCGCCACCGCTGCCACCGCCACCGCCTCCAGCAACTAATAAAAATAAATTACCACCTATTAAACCACTGCCACCACCACCACCACCACCACCGCCAGAGCCATAAGTAGCTCCAGTAGCTCCACCAGCCCCCCCATCCATATAGCCATTTCCCCATCCAAAAGTACCACCACCAAATCCTCCAATAGAGCTTTGCCCTGGACCAGCACCACCACCTACCACTACCTGAATAATTTGTCCAGGAGTAACAGGAACACTGCTCTGAATAAATGCGCCTGCACCACCCACTGCCCCAGGAACCGAATTATCAGATCCTCCTCCGCTGCCACCGGCACCCCATGCTTTAACCTGTATAGTATAAACACACTCTGGAACAATGAATGTATCAACAACTCCAGTATAAACAAACCTTAAAGTATCCTGCGCAAAACAAGATGCTCCATCATTTTTTATTCCCAATTGAAGAGAAAGCAGAAGCATGGTAAATTTCAAGTTCCTAAATAAATTGCCTGCCCAAGTATTCATACCGTCGTGTTCTTTTGAGAAAGAAATTGGAGGTAATAAATAGAAAGGGATAAAACAATTATTATTTTTACAACTGGTTTTCATTAATATAAATTAAAGGCTGCTAAGAAAAGATTTAAATATCCTTGAAAATATTTATTAAAAAAATAAACAAGAAAATTCAAGTATTATATTTTCTGATATTAATTATCTTATTAAAGTTACAATTCCTTTTTGAGTATGTTTTTTATTTTTAAAATCAGTTATTTTGACAGAATAAATATATACGTCCGCCACTGCAATTTCATCTCCATTATTAATCTCCCCTCCCCATGGTTTATTAAAATCGTCAGTAATAAAAATTTTATTTCCCCAACGATCGAATATTACTAATTCGTATTTTTTAATAAATAATCCTTTGGCAGAAAAGCTATCATTTATACCATCTTGATTTGGCGAGAAAGCATTAGGTAAATAAAAAATATAGTCGGGCTCAATTACTATGTTTTGAAATGCTGTATCAAAACAAGCGAGCTGTGTGGATACTATTAAAGTAATAATATATGAACCAGTATCAGCATAAGTATGCGGCAATGGATTACTTAAAGAAGATGTATCCCCATTACCAAATTCCCAAAACCAAAAATTAGCACCTACCGATTGGTCAACAATTGAAATAACCGGGTTAACTATAGAAGTAAATTCTGATTGAACTATAAAATTTGCAACTGGATTAGGATAAACAGTTATGTAATTGGATTTAAATAAACTAGAAGTGCAACCACTGTCAGACTTAACAATTAAACTAACTGTAAAATTATAGGCCAAGAAAACAGAATCATTATTATAACAATGTTCTACATTTTGTGAAGTACTTATTGGACTTCCATCACCAAAATTCCATAACCATTGAGTAGTACTGCCAGCAGCAATGATAGAAGAATCTTGAAATAAAACACAAAGTGGTTCACATCCAACAGTATCATTACTTATAAAATTTACAACAGGATTTGGGTTTATTATGCTTGTTTTAGTGATAGAATCAGAACAACCGAAACTAGAAACAACTAATAATTGAACCTGATACGACCCTGCATTGCTATACAAATGGGAAGCGTTTGGATTTGTATCGTAGGGACTAGCATCTCCAAAGTTCCATGACCAAGATTGAATGGTATCGGTACTTGGAATATTTGACAAATCGAGAAAATGAACAATTGAATCGTCACAAACATTAGCTGCACTGTATTGAGCATTAGGCAGGGGGTGCACAATTACGGTTTTAGATATTGAATCCTTACATCCATAATTTGAAGTAACTATAATTTTAATAATACTAGAACCTGAACTAGAAAAAGCGTGATTAGAATTCTGCAAACTACTTAAGGGAGAGCCGTCACCAAAATTCCACGACCAGGATATAATATTTCCTAGAGAAACAGTAGTGGAATCGTTAAAACTAATCACTTCATTTAAGCAATCATCAATAACATTAAAATCAGCAATAGGCATAGGAAATACTGTAATTGAATCCAGCAATGTATCACTGCAGCCTAGATTAGAAGAAACAGTGATTAATGTTACTGCGTAAATACCTGGGTTTGCATACAAATGAGAAGGACTCCAAACATTAGAATTTAATGCGCTGCTATCTCCAAAATCCCAAGTCCATGAGGAGATAAATCCCATGAGCGGGCTAATAGATGTGTTTGTAAATAACGCAGAATCATTTAAGCATTTGTTATTAAAAGAGAAATTAGCACTAGGAGGGTCGAAAATATTTACAGCTAAATTTACCGCATCGCTGCACATATCGGTTGTGGTAGCTACTAAAGTTACATTATTGATTCCTGACGAAAAATAATAATGACTTGTATTTTGTAAATTACTTGTAGCCGAACCATCACCAAACACCCATAAATAACTACTCATTAAAGCAGAGGTATCCAAGGTAGAAGTATTTGTGAAATACATGGTATCCTTAAAACATATATCATTAAAAGTAAAATTTGCTATTGGATTAAAATGCACTTCAACAGTTTTTGTAACAGTATCGGCACAACCATAATTATTACTAACAATTAAAGTAACATCATAGTTACCAGCACTATTGTAGATATGACCACCTGTTATTATTTGGTTATTATTTATTGGGCTTCCGTCAGCAAAATTCCAGTTCCATGAGCTAATAGTTCCAGAGGCAATTGTTGAATTATCGTTAAACTCTGTAGCTGTTCCATTACAAACAGAAGTACTACTAAATTCAGCGATAGGGAAGTCAAAAACTTCTATATAAATGGTGTTGGTATCGGTATTATTACCACAATTTGCTATTAACTGTATTACATGAATACCAGAAGTGTTAAACACAAAACTAAAAGTATCTTTATCGCCGTTAATAACTGTTCCATTAACATACCAATCTTCAAAACATCTTATTCCAACAGAAGTGGTATTATAGAACAAAACAGTATCACCAACACAAACACTATTATCACTAGGAACAAATGTAGGAACGGTAATACAGTGTTTACATAAAAGTTCATCTAAAGGTGTAAAATCATTAATAATAATTGAGGGTATAGAAATAGTAACAGCAGGAATCATTTCGCTACCACCAGAAGAAACTAAAGGAGTAACAGTATTAACAACGGTGGCGCAAGAAACTTCATTACATCCAACAATGCCCAAGCTATCAGTTTTCATAAATAGCGCATCAAAATAGTCGGCACCGAAACTTGAAGTAACGGTAGATATTGCAAAGCCCCCTTGATTTGCTTCACGCACCATTGAGCCTCTGTCGGAACCGGTTCCCCCATAAGCTCTTGACCAAAGTAAATCCCCTATGCTATCCGTTTTTAATAAATAAGCGTCTAAACTGCCAGCGCCATAGCTAGTAGTGAAACCACAAAGAATAAATCCCCCATCGCTAGTCTGCTCAGCAAAGCGAGGTTGGTCATCACCCGGCCCACCGTATGTTTTAGCCCATAACAAATTACCAATACTATCTGTTTTCAGCATTAATAAATCATTACTCCCAGCCCCCCAAGTGCTGGTATTAGCGCAAAGCATTATACCTCCATCAGTAGTTATTTTACCAGAAATCCCCCATTCGCTATTTGCTTCTTCTGCAGCTCCACCATAAGTTTTAGACCAAAGTAAATTGCCGGCAGAATCTGTTTTTATCAAATAAATATCGGTTCCTCCAGCACCAAAACTAGTGGTATAACCAATTATAATAAAATCTCCATTTGTGTTTTGTTCAACATAATTTCCCCATTCGTTTCCTGCGCCCCCAAATACTTTTTTCCATTGGACATTACCCAAAGCATCTGTTTTAATTAAGGCTACATCGGTACCCCCAAAACCAAGGCCAGTGATAAAGCCACTAAGGATAAATCCCCCATCAGCAGTTTCTTTTGCACATAAACCATAATCAGTAGAACCAGCACCAAATACTTTAGACCATTGCATAATACCCAAAGCATTTAGTTTTAATAAAATCATATCATATCCGCCTGCGCCCAATTGCGCAAGGCCGGCTACAATGTATCCACCATCAGAAGTTTGCTGAACAGAATAACCACCATCCTCCCCTGTACCGCCAAAAAGTTTAAACCATTCCGGTTCGCCACAAGCGTCCACTTTATAAACATAAATATCACAACTACCAGCACCAGAAGTACCATGTTGGCCAGTACCCACAAAGCCGCCATCAGAAGTTTCTGCCAATGACAATCCACCGTTCATTCCTGAAGCTTTAAAAGTCCTCATAAAAGTACTAGAAGATTGTGCAAAAGAGTTGCTTATGATGAAAGAGGAGCTGAACCAGCTTGTAGGAAAAGAGAGGGAAAAGATAACAAAAACAAAAAAAACTAGCATTCCTTTGCTCTTAAATCTTTGCTGAGCATTAATAGGTATACGAGATAATTTTTCTATGTTTTTCATTAATCATTTAAATGTTTTAAAGAAAGTACAATGTTTTTTCTATATAATTTTACTTAGGGGATTTTTTGATTATCAGTGGTTTGTCATCCATTAAAACAACAACATCATCATTAGGATAACCTACGCCTGTACCAATTTTTTTTAACGATTCGATTGTCATTTCAGTATCGGCTGGAAGAATAAATGTAACAAAGCTGTTTTGTCTATCGATAAAAAAATCTTCTATATTTTTTATTTCTCTCAATTTCGCTTCTAATTTAGGGCTGAGGAATGGGCAATGCAATGCTCCGTGACCAATATCAACCCTTACATACTTTTTGTTTGATACTGAATTGTCAATACTTTTTTGCGCACTACTTGAGATGCTGATAAAAAATAAAAATATTATAGAAAACAGTATGTTATAAAATATTTTAAATGAATTATGTAATTTTGTCATGTGTTTTATTGTGTTATATTTTTAAATAAATAAAATGAACCCTTTATTAAAACAAATTTAAGTAAATTAATAGTAAGATGCAATAAAAGCTTAAAAAGTTGCTTAAGATAATCAAGAAATGCAATTATTTTTTAAAATTAAATTATTATTATAAATTTCTATTGTGAATGTTCTATGATTATTTAGCTAATTTTACACTACTTTTACTTTAAAGGGAAATAGCGATCATCATGAAAAACCTGATTATAGAAAAATCTGGCAAAGAAGCTTTAGATTATTTTGAAAAATACATTGATGTTACATCTAAAACGACATTTGTAGTATCTACTACAAATTTATTTAATATATTAAATACTAATTACCAGCCTAATGCAATAATAAACTTAAGCAGGACGAATGACATTCGCTTTATCAATAAATTTTTTGAGGCGGCAAATAGTAAACTAAAAAATGGAGATATTTTTATAGGTTGTTTGGAAACCATAACAAGCCGAATGAAAAGAATGCCAATCGGAAAAATACCGATTATAGGAACTATTTATTTTACATTTGAGTTTATTTTCAATCGATTATCACCAAAAATTATTGGATTAAAAAAAATTTACTTTTTATTGACAAGGGGGAGAAACCGTTTATTATCGAAAGCGGAAGTGCTTGGCCGGCTTGTTTGTTGTGGCTTTGAAATAATAGATTATAAATACATCAATGGTTTAACCTATTTTGTTGTAAAAAAAATAAAAGATCCCGTATTTGATATGAATCCTAGCTATGGCGCTTTATATAAAATGCCAAGAATTGGGATGAATGGTAAAATAATAGGCATTTATAAAATGAGAACGATGCATGCTTATGCCGAATACCTGCACTCTTATGTATTACATATGAACGGTTATGCCGAAACGGGAAAGCCCGCTAATGATTTCAGGCTTACCCCCTGGGGGAAATTCATGCGTAAATATTGGTTAGACGAAATTCCTCAGGTAATTAATATTATGAAGGGGGAATTAAAAATAGTTGGTGTGAGGCCAATAAGTAAAAGATATTTCCAGGATATCCCGAAAGACTTGCAGGAAAGCCGTTTAAAACAAAAGCCTGGTTGTATTCCTCCCTATGTATCATTAAATAGAAGAGGTAATTTAGAGAGCGTTTTACAAGCAGAAAGGGAATATTTAGAAGAAAAAAAGAAACGACCTGCTACAACCGATACGAAGTATTTTTTAAAAGCATTGATTAATATTATTTTTAAAAGAAAAAGAAGTGCTTAATAAATAGTTTAAAGTAATGAAAATAGTCTCTATTTTCGTGTTTTATTAAATCAACAATATTAAAAAGCAACAAACAGCAAATGAAAGTTTAAAAATAATGCTGTCAATTTAAAAAAATTAAATTATATAATAAAATTCATTATGAAGCATTCAGTAACTATTTTTTTATTTTTAACATTCTATTCCCTTGCATCTTATTCTCAAAATCGACAACTGCCCGCTACAATAGATACAACTACTATTAATCCGGAAGAAATTCCAAGTACTGAAAAACTAAAAGCACTCGGTTTAACAGATGAAGAAATTAAAACAATTAACGAATTTAAAACAAGGAAATTAGCAAAAAAAAGTACAGAGGAACAGAAAAAAACAAATTTCAATAATGGATTAAAACCAAAAGAGAAAGTTACGGAGAATGATACGGAGGCGGATTTAATAAATAAACCATTGCAAACATTAGAAGACAAAGGCAATACAGAAGAACAAATTCCTATAAATGAAATAAAAGAAGATATTATTTTTGGACATTCCTTTTTTAAAAACAATAATATTAAATTTTATGATAAGGCAAATCAGCTGAAAGCCCCTAATAACTATATTTTAGGAATTGGTGATGAAATAAATGTTGCTATATGGGGTTATTCCGATTTTAGTGGAGCATTTACCATAGATGAAGATGGCGCTATAAACCCCAAATTAGTGGGCAGGATTTATTTAAATGGCCTTGCTTTTAAGGATGTAAAGGGAGTTATAGCAGCGAAATTTAAAAATGTTTACGACTTAAACAATTCTCAAATTGATGTAACGCTGCAATATTCGAAGGTAATAACAGTAAATATTGTGGGTGAAGTAAATAAGCCTGGCGCATATACCATACCTTCCATTAATACAGCATTTAATGCTTTAGTAACAGTTGGCGGCATCAGTCCCATAGGCTCGGTAAGGAAAATAGTAGTAAAAAGAGGAGGGCAAAATATTAAAACATTAGATGTTTATGAATACCTTATCAATCCAAATAGCAAGCAAGATTTTTTTCTGGAAAACAATGATTATATTTTTGTTGCTCCTTTTGGAAAAGTAGTTAAAATAAGTGGGCAAGTAAAACGACCTCTTAGATATGAATTAATTGAAAAAGAAAACTTAAACGATCTGATTAAATACGCAGGCGGATTTGAAGCAGGAGCCTATAAAAAAAGCATTCAAATAATACGGTATTTTAATGACGAAAAAATTATATTGGATATTAACTTTGATAGCCTAATGACATCCAAAAAGGATTTTGAATTATATGATGGAGACGAGGTTTTAATTAGAAAAATACCTGAAGAATATAAAAACTTTGTTGAATTAATTGGTCCGGTAAAATTACCAGGAAATTACCAAATAAAAGAAGGAGATCGCATTTCAGATATTATAAAAAGAGCCGAAGGGGTTTTATACGATGTATTTGATACAAGAGCTTATGTAATACGTGTTAACGCAGATTTATCTAAAAAGTACATGCCATTTAATTTAACGGAAGTAATTGGAAATGAAAATACAAATAATAATATTAAGCTGCAAAACATGGATATTATTAAATTATTTTCCAAAAAATATTTCACTGATCAATTTAGCTTTACAGTCCTTGGTGCTGTTAGAAGTCCTGGCGAATTTGCATTTGGCGAAGGGATTACATTGAAAGATGCATTATACCTTGCAGGAAGGCTAAAGAAAGAGGCTTCAAGAAACCGAATTGAAATATCGAGGTCAATTGATTCATTTACAAGTTCAAAAGTATTTGTTACTACAAAAACCATCGTAAAAACAGTACAGATTGGTGACGACTTAACTATTGATAAAGCTTCTGAAAACTTTTTAATACAACCATTTGATCAGATATTGATTAGGGTAGACCCTAACTTTGAATTACAAAAAAATATTGTTTTAAGTGGGGAAGTATTGTATCCTGGGAAATATACCATTCTAAATAAAAAAGAAAAGCTTTTAGATATCATTGAAAGAGCTGGAGGGCTAACGCAATGGGCTTTTCCAGAAGGAGCTAAACTAATAAGGAAAGAATCAAATACAGGAGTTTTATTTTTGAAATTACAGGAAGCAATTAACGATACAAATTCAATTTACAATTATATATTAAAAGAAGGAGACTCATTAAATATTCCTAAAGTTGACCAGCTAGTTCAAATTTCAGGTTTAATTAACTACCCAAATATTGATTCCCTTAAACAAATAAGTGCACCTTTCAATAAAAATAAATCAGCCCGTTATTATATAAATAATTTTGGCTTAGGATTCTCCCGGGATGCAAGTAGAAAAAACACTTATGTAATAGAATCGGGAGGATATGTTAATAGGACAAAAAAAATACTGTTCATTAACTTTTATCCTAAAGTTAATAAGGGTTCCAGTATAGTAGTGCCGAAAAAAATAAAAAATAACGCAAAAAATTTAAAAGAAAGTGAGCCAATAAATTGGAATAAACAAATTGAAAATTTCACTGTTAAGTTAACAGCCCTGGCTACCCTAGGAATTATTTTCTCGAATTTGGTAAAGTAAAACAGCCTGATTAAGTATGAAACAGGGTTCCGTATTAATTATAAAAAGCAGCTCCACTATTACCCCTGTATGGGAGCTATGATGGAGAAACAATAAAAAAAGTTAAAATCACTAATCTTTGAGTTTAAGAAGTACTGGAAATGGAAACAAATATAGAGCAGGAAGAAGGATTAAATTTAGTAGAAATACTTAATAATATAAAAGGAAGTTTTATAGAATTAAAAAAAAACTGGCTACTATTAGTTATAGTAGTTTTTATTACAACATTAAGTGGGTTAATTTTCTCCAATTATCAGAAGCCTAACTTTATTGCTACCAGTACAATGATGTTAGAAAGCTCTAAAACAGGCGGGGCAATGTCGGGAGCACTTTCTCTTGCAAGTCAATTTGGGTTAATGGGAACAGGGTCTTCAACTGAAATAAATGAAGATAAATTAATTGAAATTATAAAAGCTGACAAAATTATAAAAACAGCCTTATTAAAAAAGTCAAGCATTAATTCACATGAAGATATACTTGCAAATCATTTCATAGATTTATTTGGTTATAAAAAAATGTGGGCAAACGACAGTTCCCTAAAAAACTTCAGATTTACAAATACCATAGAAAATTTAAATGTTTTAGAAATCGAAGTTTTAAAAACATTTATTGACAAAATAAAAAAAGAATTTTTAACAATAGAAAAATCAAAAAGCGGGATTATTATATTATCCATTAAGACAAGGTCAGAATTATTTTCGAAAATCTTCAATGAATATTTAGTACAAGCAATAACAAGCTTTTACGTGGATCGTATCACAGAAAAAGGACGTGTAAATATAAATATTATTCAAAACAGGGTAGATTCTATTGCTATTGCCTTAAGAGATGCTGAATATACACTTGCAAGATGGAAAGATGGCAGCAACCAATTGGTTAAAGCTCAAGGGATGATGGCTGAAATGAAATTACGGCGAAATGTAGAAGTATGCAATTCTATTTATATAGAAGGTATTAAACAGTTGGAAATATCGAAATTCTCTTTATTACAACAAACCCCCTTTCTGCAAATAATAGATCAACCTGCCTTACCACTAAATCCAACAGAAACAATTTCCCAATTGCGAGGTATAATTTCCGGTTTTATATTTGGCTGTATTTTATCTGGACTAATAATTTATTTAAGAAAAAAATACATTGAAACGATGATTAAAATTAATGCTATGAGTTTAAAATAAAAGACACTAACTAATTAACAATAATTAATTGGCGGCCAATATTTTTTTAAAAAAAACAGCATGTGGCAAACTTATATTTACCTTAAATAGAGTAAAATATTTATTAAAGGAGTTTTCCGGAAATATTTCAGTAAAAGTAATTAAACCTCAAAATTATTACCCCCCCAATAATCACAACAGCAATTAATCAACTGAAGGTATATTTTTATCTATTTTGGAGGATTTCCTAGAGAATATTTTGACATTCAGATTTCAAATTGTTTATTAAATTTATATAATAAAAACTTAATTTCAGTGAATTTATAATATGTAAGATGCACGCATTTGAGCTTAACCTAATTAACACTTTAAAAGCATTAAATAGCCAGGTTAAAACAATATTAAAACATTGGCAAATAAATGATAATCAAACGCTAATAAAAAAGTTTGAGCGTTTTCTATCTTCAAGATATTATCGAACAAAGCCTAATAAATAAATATTTTTTAAAAAAAATTAAAATTATTATTGAAATCCCAAAATTTATTTTTAACATTGTACTTTATTAAAAATAAAACAAATTGAAATTACTTTAACTGTTTCAATGATTATTTTTACATAATACGATAAAAAATTGTGCCCAAAAAGGTACTACAAGGGAAAAGGTTCTAATAATAACTAACAAAAATAACTAACAACAATTAATCTAATGAAAAAAAACTACGTAACATTTACATTGTCTCTTTTTTTCTTTTTTGCTGGAATTTCCTTTATCCAGGCTCAAGACACACCATTTTTACAATTTGGCGGCACAGTTCCAGCAAAAGATTCGACTGCAAAAACTTCATTTATAAGCAAAATCGTAAAAATCACTAAAACACCTTGGATAATACAAATTGGTCCAGATTTAGTTGATGATAATGACACTCGATTAAAAGAGTTTAAAATTTTTGACAACAGAAATTATTATCCAATACATTGCAGCGCCGAGAAACGCATAAAAAAGGGATTGGGTATACAGGCAGTATTTTCATCTGAAACATTAAACCCCCATCATTTTTTGTCCTCTGATTTAAATTTAAAATACAGTTTTTTAACTTCAAGCATAGAAGATTCAAAATGGTTTGACCCATATTCAATAATTGGATTTGGTTATACTTATAGAGATTTCCCTCATGGCCAGCATAAAAATGAAGGCAAAGATAATTCCTTGAATACCAATATTGGTGGTGGGGTAAATCTTTGGGTTTTTAAAAATGCAGGTATTTATTTACAAACAGTTGCTAAGTTTGCAACTTTCAAAACAAAATTTCAAGGGTCAAATTATTTGCATTTATCGGCAGGTGTTGTATTTAAAATTGGAAACTCATTACAAATAGCTAAACCAGCAGAAACCAAAGTTGAAAACCCAATAGTAGTGCCTAGCACTTATATTAGATCGAAGGAAGCAGAGGATGCTGCTAAATATTTACGTGAAATCCTTGATAAATAAATCACAATTTAATTTTCATATTAAGAGTTAGGTAATTAAGCCTAGTTACTTAATATGAAAATTAAATTATATTGAATTTAAATATACAGATTAGTTCAATAAACAGTAACACAATTATTAATAACAATAAAATATTAAAATGAAAAAAATATTTTTTTTAATTGTATTTACACTACAATTTTCCATAGCTTGTTTTGCACAAGATCCTTATCAACATTATACAGATCGTGAAATTATTAAATTAGTTAATTATATTAAAAAATTAGAGAAAACAGCTTCTTTTTATATTGCAACGCATCCCGAAGATATTTTTGTTAAAAGTTTATCAAATAACAAGGAGGAAAAAACTATTCTTTTAAATATAGTAACTGATACATTCCATAGTTATAACGACGACCAAGTAATAAAAATAGCCAATTACATAAAGGGATTATTACATTTAGATTCCTTAAATACATATTCCCTTGCAATTATAAAAGACAATAAAAAAAGAGTTGATGATTCAATTGCAAAAACAAAAACATTTGTGTTGGAAGAACAAAAAGAAATAGACAATATAGAGAAATCAATATTTTTCAATTTCGATAGTTCTATTTTGAAAGAAGAATCTTACAAACCATTAAATGAGATTGTAGAAATTTTCAAAAGTTATATTAATTTAACTCCTGTAATTAAAAACTACGCTGGCATTAAATTTATAATAGAAGGGCATACAGATAGCATTGGACCAATTGGATATAACTTAAATTTATCCAACGAAAGAGCCAAGAGTGTTGCAGATTATTTTATTTCAAAAGGAATACCGGATACCATAATATCTTTTAATGGTTATGGTGAAGCAAAACCTATTGATACAAATGAAACACCTGAAGGGCAAGCTAAAAACAGAAGGGTAGAAATAAGGGCGAAAAAATAATGCTGATACAATTTATTTGATCAGCAAAATCTTACTAATTTTTTTACAATTTCCGGTTTAATAATAGAAATATTTTATATTATAAAAAACAAGTATATTTTGCACCATTACAAAAAAAGCCTCGAAAACTATCGAGGCTTTTTTTATAGTGGTAAATCCTAAAACTAATTTATTTAATTTAGAGGAGTGGCCAAAATTCAATCCAAAATTCGGTATAATTAAGAAAAGTAATGGTTTTTTCAACTACCCTTTCTCCTAGTGGAGAAAAAATAATGGTGTATATTTTGACCCATTATAAGATAGATAATTAATATTTTTAGAGGTCCTTATTAATGCCTTAAAATATACTCCACCTTTTCAGGATTTATTTTAATAGCCCTTACATCCGATGGATATTTTAGTAACTGAATTTTAAGCTTATTACTTGTAGGTTCAATTTTCAAAAAATTAACAGATGCATTAAACTGCATTGCATTAATTTTCTCATAATTTTCAAAAGCTACATTATATTTTATTGAAACTTTATCTGGAAATAGTTTTAGTGAATAACCCTTAGGTAGATTTTTAATTTCAATAGGTAACTCCATATTGCCTTCTGTAAATTTTGAAATATTAACATTAGCCTGAACTGATAATTGTGACAATTCCACTAAATTTAATATGGGAGTTTTTAGAATAGCAAGCTTTAATGAAATTGAATCACTTACATCTTTTAAATTTACTGTTTCTGTTACTAAGTGATTAATTTTATCAATATTATCGGCTGCTCCAGAAATAATAACAAAAGCTGGACTTAGCCTTATTGAATCACATTGTTGGTATTGCTTATCAAGAGTAAATGTTAAATTTGCTATAACAGGAACCCTTTTAGATATTTTTTTATTGAAATTTAAAAAGATAGTATCCGGATAAATTTTGAGAATTTTAAAATTTTCACTAAATTGGTTTTTAATCTTATCTATTCTCAAATTGGTTAACAGAAAATAATTGTTTTTAGAAGGCATGCGTTTCGCATCTTTAAAGTCAATTAATACGGTTTCTTTTTTCTCCTTTAATTTATAAAACAATAAATTAAAGCCATTAGATTTTAACTCAATATCAATAGTTTCAGATAAATTATTAGCAATAACCTTATCGGGAGGTAAGTTTATATATTGGACCGGGAAATATATTTCAATTGTATATTCTTTAGAAAGTGCCAACATTAACCAAAAAAATGAAGACACTATCAAGCAAAATAAAAATATTACCACTCGTTTATTTAAATGAATAGCACTAATTCTTTTTTCAGATGACGAGGAGATATCTTTTTGAAAAAATTTTTTTAGCATTTTTTTATAAAATCCAGCAATCTTAAAAGCTTAAAATAAAAAACCAATTAAAAGTTTAAATTTTCAAAAAACAATTTTAATAATAATATATTATTTTTGCTCAGCCCCAATCATAGAAGAGGAGTCCATGGAAACAGCACTTTTTTCAATTTTAAGTTTGTGACCACCTTCCACTTCAATTATAAAAGTAGTATCCTGCAGCTCTACTATTTTCCCATGAATACCACCAATAGTAACTATCTTATCACCTTTAGCTATTGCCTCACGAAACTTTTTTTGATCTTTTGATTTTTTTAATTGAGGACGAATCATAAAAAAATAAAATACCACAATAATTAAAATTAAGGGAATAAATTGACCTAATCCAGCTTGTGTACCTCCGGCCATTAATAAAATGTTTGTTGTGTTCATTGTTTTAATTTTTAGTTTTTGATTGTTTTTAATTAATATATTTTAATTTTATTATAATTTACTTTTTCAAAATAACGCAAGAAAATATCATTTAATTATTTTTGTTCTGGAACAATAATGGATGCGCTAATAGTTAATATTTTATTACTAGGATTACAATTGGTAAGCAATGTTATTGTTTTTTCTACAATTCCAGATTTCCCTTCGCTATCAAATATCACATCAATTTTATCTTCTTTTCCTGGTTTAATAGCTTGTTTTGGATATGTGGGCACGGTACATCCACAACTACCATGGGCTGATGAAATTACCAAATCTGAACCACCAATATTTTTAAATAAAAAAGAGAATGAAACTTTTTCACCCTGCGTAACATTACCAAAATCATGTTTTTCTTCATAAACTTTTAATGCAGGTTCTGAACCCAATTGAACAGGGGTACCAGAAGCTGATGCAGGAACATCAATCACATCAGTAGAAATTTTAGCCTCATCGTCACTTTTAACCTCTGGATTACAAGCTGCAGCAATAGAAAGGAAAACGACTAATTTCAAAAAAATTAACACTAAATTGGGCTTCATTTTATTTTTTTTTATCAAAAATAATTAAAAACTTTTCAATACAATATACATAAAATTATCTTTTTCAATTAATGGTTCGGTCGTTTTTTCACGTAGGTACTAAAGTCTCTGAATTTATTGGGTTTAATTGTAACACCAGCCTAAAGGCTGGGGTTAATAAAATGCCTGATATTATATGG
>Ga0114966_10000378_pt1 | contig 43340 bp, 31 predicted proteins | sample M_130207_XF_Meta_FD_87029 | JGI IMG/M metagenome (GOLD analysis project Ga0114966, IMG submission 87029) | Freshwater microbial communities from Lake Montjoie, Canada to study carbon cycling - M_130207_XF_MetaG | ecosystem: Environmental > Aquatic > Freshwater > Lake | place: Lake Montjoie... | reverse complement strand
TGATATATAAATCGGCAGAAGTGTCAATATTTTCAATATGATTGGTATGAGCACAATTAAAATATTTGGCTAAAGTACTGGCAGAATATATGCTCTTACTATAAATTTGAATTATAGTATAATTTGCTTTTTTTAATGCTTTTCCTAACTGGGTAGCAACATTACCAGCACCAATAATAACAATTTTACCTGCAGCTACTTTCATTATAAATAAATGGGAAAAATAAATTAATTACTGATAGGAATTTATTGTAGCATTTCATAAAAATTCATTAATTTAATTTAAATAAATTTCCTTTTTATCCTTTCAAATATAGCTAATAATGTACCTATAGCCATTATGAAACAACCCATCCACAAGATATTGATATAAGGAAATATAATTGCTTGCATAACAATAAAATCACGTACATTTTCCTTTTTTTCCTGTAATGAAATTTCAATACTGCCATCTTTCGGATTTATTTTCCAGAAGGTAAATTGCAAGCCAAGTTCATCAATTGTTGATGCGATAGGTTGAACAGTATTATTTTGTATAACAAATACTGGTTTAGCGGCATGTTTTTTAAAAATATCAAGTACTCTAAGGTTAGCCATTACAGCTATATCCTCTTTATTTATTTTCAAGTTACTCTTATCGAATTGGGTAGAAAGCGAATCAAAAATGATTATAGCATTGGAAGAATAAATTGTATCCCCTTGTTTAATAATATTATTTTTAGCGGGGGCGTATTCATCAATAGATTCATCAGTTTTCACTTTTAAACTAGCTAAGTCAGCATAAGTTACATGGGTATAAACATCAAAAGTAAAAAAATGTCTTGTATCTGGTTCTGCCACATTACCCATTCGTGGGTTAGTTTGAACAAGTGGCGCCAAAGAAAATGATTTCTCTAATTTCCCCATTTTATTTTTAGTGAAATAAATCACATCAAAATAAACATTAATACCTTCAAATCTTTTGCCAATATAGGTTACAAAATACTTCCCCATTTGCAAGGTATCCCCTTGAGTTAATAATATATTATCATTATTCGAAATTTTTTCTCCTAAACTTTCCAAACTTTTGCCAGATGTATTTTGGGAAATAATATCTTTTTTAGAAGTTGAAATTAATGCCCCAAGTAAAATCAATGCAAAGCCTATATGGGCTATTGAAGCGCCAGCTTTTTTCACATTTCCTTTTAATATCCGAAGCATATAATCGGCATTTGCTACGACAGCAAAAATGGAGGAGAAAAGTAATAAAGAAAAAAACAGGTTATTGAAATTTAAAAAATAAGCAACGATAATAGAAATTAATAAGGCGAAAATAAATGAAAATGAAATTTTTCTTATAAAAATTTTAATATCCGTATTTTTGTATTTAAAATATTGACCAACCGCAATTAATAAGGTTACTAAAAATGCGAAAGGCAACTGCCAATTATTATAAAAACCAATTACGTCCTTTGCAGGAGCTTTGTTCAAATTAAATAATTTATTCCAAACCGGCATGGAGGTATAAAACATTATCTGAAAAGAGGATAATAGCAATACAACAGCGCCAATAAACATCCAAAATTCGCGAGACCACACCCCTTCCTCTTCCTTTTGTTTAGGGAAATTTTTCCAATTAATTGCAATTAAAATAATACCCAATAACAAAAATGAAAACAGATAAATTAATAATTGGCCTGACATACCTAGATCTGTAAAAGCGTGTACTGACGAATCACCTAAAATACCGCTTCTAGTAAGGAATGTAGCATATAAAATCAGGATGAAACTTACTATAGATAATAGAAAAGTAATGAATAAGGAGGCGGGGTTATTTTGGCTAATAAGCATAACATGAGCAGCGCCGACTAAAGTTAACCATGGCACCAGTGAAGCATTTTCAACAGGATCCCAAGCCCAAAATCCACCAAAACTTAATGCTTCATAAGCCCAAGCCCCACCCATTAAAATTCCCGTACCTAAAACCATTACACCGAAATAAGTCCAGGGTAAAGCAGGTTTAAGCCATTCATTGTATTTTTTTTTCCACAAACCAGCAATAGCATAGGCAAAAGGAACAACTGTTAATGCAAAACCTAAAAACAAGGTAGGAGGATGAATGGTCATCCAATAATTTTGAAGCAATGGATTTAATCCCCTACCATCTAGTTTTTCTAAATAATTAGGATTATCGAAAAGTGGAATCTTAGCAAAATCAGGGTGTTCTCGAAGTAAAACAGTAAAAGGATTACTACCAATGCGGTATTCAAAAACATAAATCCCCAATAACATGGAAGCTAAGAACACCTGTACAAGCGAAATAGTGGCCATTACAGGAGCTTCCCATATTTTTGAAGTCCTTTGCAAAACAAAACCAAGAATAACATGCCAAAAGGTCCATAATAAAAAGCTTCCCTCTTGTCCTTCCCAAAAACAAGATAATATATAACGCATGGGCATTTCTTTATTGCTATGGTGCCATACATATTCATATTCAAAATAGTGATTTTGAAGCATGATAAATAATGTAACTACAATTCCAATAACAGATAAGCCATGCAGTTGAAAAGAAATACGGGCAATTTTCTTCCAGGAGGGTGCTTCATCATTATCACGGGCAGCGAAAAAATAACTTAAACTTGCTAATAATGCGAAAACAAAAGAAAGAATTACGAAAAAATTTCCAACTTTCCCAATCAATAAATGCTCAGAAATATATTCCATATTATTTATTTAAAATCAGAGAACAAATATTTTTTAATATTATTGATATAAGCAGCTTGCTAGCATTTATTAATGCTACTAAGTGTTTGCATTTTATGAAACTGAAAAATAATAAAAGCAGTACTCTGCGGTTTGCCATCGTTATATTTTGATGGACACTTCATTAAAATATCAGAAGCAGTAAATACTTCACCAGTCATTTTACCAATTATTACTATTTGTTCGGAGCGTTCAAAATCTTGAGGTTTATTTTTATGTAAAATAACTTTACGCTCTTCGCCTTTATTATCTATCATATAAAAAGTAAATAGATTCGCATCCAATTTAGGTTCATAAACAGCTTCTTTTTCTTTATTTAATTTACCAACAATATGAAATTCGTTCCCAGGATCTTTTGCCGCTTCAATAAAATTTGCATAGGTACTAGTGTTGTTTATTGTTGTAAATATGGCCCCTATTGAAACCGCAATAATTATAATACCAACAATGTGTAGTTTTTTCATTTTGATTTTTTATTACTAAAATTAAATTTCAATTTATAAATTTCAAATAAAAATTTTGAAAATATGAAAGACAAAACAGTTAATTATTTTTGATTTCTTTCTCAAGTTTAGTAATTTTATTATCCAGCAAAATTAAATATGCAATTATGCCAATAAATATGATAGAAAGAACAGCCACAACAACATATATTTTACCTGATTGATATAAAGAATCGGCCATTTCAATTCTTTCACATTTTTCTTGAGCCATAGCACACACAGATAAAAACAGGCTACCTGAAAGCATTAGTGACTTTTTAAATATATTATTCATTTTTCAATATTTTTTGAATTATTTTTTCAAGACGAACTTTTAGAGTAAAAATCCATACTGTTAATAAAATCCAACCAATTACAGCAGGATAAAAAACAAAACGCATATTTCTATCTAAATCATAAGCGTTAAAACCGGGATTACCACCATTCCCTGGGTGCAGGGAATCGCTCATACGTGGTAATATCATTAAAAAAACAATTAGCATAATATATGCAAATATGTTATAAACTGCTGCAATGCGAGCACGTTTCTCCATATCATCAATAGAGCCACGTAAAATAAAATATGCCAAATAAATAAGCATGGTAATGGCTGCACCATTTAACTTTGTATCGGCTACCCACCAAGCGCCCCATGTATATTTCGCCCATATAGAACCTGTAATGAGGCCTAATGCGCCTACTAACATTCCGGTACTTGCGGCTTGTGAAGCCATTATATCACTTGAAACATTTGAATTTCTTAGGAATTTAATGCTGTGCCATAAGGAAACGAAAAGAATAGACATCATGCTAAACCACATGGGCACATGGAAAAATAAATTACGGATAGTTTCATGAAGAATAGGCTGGGCAGGAACTTTAATAAGCAATCCTGCTATGATACTATATAATACTAGCAATATGGAAATTATTTTCCACCAATTTGAAAATATATCTAACCTAATGGATGGGTAGGATTTCTTCTCTTCAATACTACTATCTTGTTGGTAATTGTTCACTAATAAATTATTGGTGCTTTTGACTACTACTATTATATTAATTCAAAATAAGAGAACATAAAACAGCTACTTTTTAATCTCGCCAAAGGTAACGAAATAATATATAAGATAAGGCTATAATTATAACATTTAAAAACATTAAAACCAATAGAAAATTTATATCCCAATTTTCCAATCCATCAATTGCATTTCTTGAAAGTTTAATTAAAACCATTAACAGCGGAATTAAAAGAGGAAAACTTAAAATTGCCATTAATGTAAAATTATTGTTTGTTTTTGAAGATATTGCTGAAACCATTGTTAAAATTGATGAAAACCCCATACTTCCTAAAAATAAGGTAAGTAAAAACAAGGATAAATCCTGAATAATATTTCCTATAAAAATGGAGTATACTAATAAACACAAGCCAGATAATACAATGAGTAACAATAAATTATATATAATTTTAGAGAGTATAACAGCCTGTGGGCTAACTAATGTATAGAGATAAATAAGTTTCCCCTTTGTTTCAACTAAAAAACTTTTTGCCACCCCATTGATCGACGCGAAAAGTAAAATTATCCAAAACAATGCGTTCCAAGTAGATGGATTGATTACTTTTTTAAAAGACAAATAACTTACAAATATTGTAGAAACTACATATAATAAAATACCTCCTAAAGCATATTTATTTCGTATTTCCAGTTTAATTTCTTTTGCAACAAGGCATTTTATCTGATGAAATAACATAAATTTGTTTTTATTGAAATTTTCGATTATATGTCTATTTTATAAAGAGAAAATGAATTAGTGAAGTTTTCAAAATAAATCCGCAAATTAAATAGTTCAAAAACTCTGTGTTTTTCTTTTGTTTTGATACAAAAGAAACAAAAAATCAAGAACAAACAATACCTCCTCACCTGCAACCCTGCATGGCGTTTGTTCATTCCTCAAGCGCGTTTTCATAAGGATTTTTTTTGCAAAAAAAATGAAAACCTCTGTTTTTTTTAATATATCTGTTTTGTCGAAATTATTTTGAAAGATATGCTTATTACAAGATTTTTGTTTTAAAAAAAGGGGTATTAAAATTGAAAAAAATATTTTAATCCCGGTTGTAAAGTTAAGGCTCTATTTGATAAATATTAAAAATATCGAATTTATTTTGTTTAATCTCTTGAACTTATACTTTTTTGTACATTTGTGAGAACTTTCAACATTACAATTAATAAGTTATAATCTCAAATTAAAGCCCAAATAAAATTATGAATACAAAAATCAATTTTTTATTAATTATCCTTTTCACTTTAATTGTAAGCATGGCTGAGGCACAAAAATCATTCTACGAATTAAAAGCAAAAACTACAGAAGGCAATGAATATAGTTTTTCTAAGCTAAAAGGGAAGAAAGTATTGATAGTTAATACTGCCTCTAAATGCGGTTATACGCCACAATTTAAAGATTTAGAGCAATTATATGAAACATATAAAGACGATAATTTTGTAATATTAGGCTTCCCTTCTAATAATTTTTTTCACCAAGACCCAGGAACGAATTTAGAAATAAGAGAATTTTGTTCCAAAAATTATGGTGTTACTTTTCAAATAATGGAAAAAATATCGGTGAAAGGAAAAGATATGGATGCTGTTTACCAATGGCTAACTAAAAAAGAAAATAATGGTAAAATGGATTCAGATGTAAAATGGAATTTTCAAAAATATTTGATTGATAGCAATGGGAGTTTGATAGATATAGCCTATTCCAGTGAAAGTCCTAATTGTGAAAAAATTATTACTTGGCTAAAAAAAAAGTAAAATAAATTGTAAAAAAACAATTTTTTATTTCAATAAAAATATTGATACCCTAAATTTATGAAGTTAGATATACTTGCTATAGGAGCGCACCCTGATGATATTGAGTTATCCTGTGCTGGAACATTATTAAAACATATTTCTTTCGGTAAAAAATGTGGAATTATAGATTTAACTTGTGGTGAATTAGGAACCAGAGGGAGCGGTGAATTGCGAATAACAGAGGCCAATAACGCGGCACAAATTTTAGGCATTACAGTTCGTGATAATTTAAAAATGGCCGATGGATTTTTTAAAAATGATAAAGAACATCAACTAATATTAATAAAAAAAATACGGGAATATCAACCCGAAATAATACTTTGCAATGCTAAAAATGATCGTCACCCAGATCATGCTAGAGCAGCTGCATTAGTTTCGGAAGCTTGTTATTACAGCGGGCTATTGCGAATTACTACGGAACTAAACTCTATAGAACAAAAAGCTTGGAGACCAAAGGCTATATATCATTATATTCAGGACAGACATTTAAAACCAGATTTTGTTGTGGATGTAACTAATGTTGTACAAAAAAAGATGGAGGCTATTAAATCGTTCAAATCTCAGTTTTACGACCCCAACTCAACTGAGCCAGAATCGCCTATTTCAAAAGAAAGTTTTTTCGATTTAGTATTAGGAAGGATGAAGGTTTTTGGAAGGGAATCTGGATTTGAATATGCCGAAGGGTATAATGTTGAGCGAACAATTGGTGTAGATAATATTTTTCATATTATTTAATTTTATTGTATAATATAATTATATATAAATCACTATTTATTTAATTATTAAATTTCCAATTAAAACCAATTATACTAGAATATTTTCATGTTATTATTTATAGTTATATTTATCATAGTTTACAAGCAATAATCGAACATGCTAAATCTAAAATATTAGATTAAATTTGTACTAGGTTTAAAAAAGCACATCCTTATTTATTTATACTTATTTTATTAAAATTGAATGGCACAAGTAGATTTGATTATGCCTAAAATGGGCGAAAGTGTTGCTGAGGCAACTATTATTAAATGGTTAAAAAATGAAGGCGACAAAATTGCTGCGGAGGAAACAGTTTTAGAAATTGCAACTGATAAAGTTGATACCGAAATTCCATCAACTGTTTCAGGAACGCTCATTAAACGTTTATATAACGAAGGAGATATTGTTCAAGTAGGTAGCCCAATTGCAATTATATCAACCGACACAAATGATTCACCAGTAGTTTCACCAGTAGCGATATCTATTGAAGAATTTAAAGAAAAGCCTTCTGAGAAAAAATTACCTAATAATAACCAGACGCTTGCAGTAAGTGAAAACAACCTTCCTATTAATTCGAACAAGCCAGAAGAAATTTTGATTGATAACACAATTCAAGAATCCAAGGAAATAGAAAGAAATTTATCCTCAGGAAAGTTTTTGTCGCCACTGGTTAGAAATATTGCTAAAGAAGAGCGCATTTCAACTGCTGAATTGGAATCAATTAATGGGACAGGAGCTAACGGACGAATAACAAAGAACGATATTTTAGCATACATACCCAACAAAGGAAAAATAGCAGTAGAACAAATTCCAAGACCAGCTGCTGCAATAGTAAATTCTGCAGCAAAAGAAATAAGTCCAGTAAAACCAGCAATTAGTTTAAGTGCAGGTGATGAAGTAATTGAAATGGACAGGATGCGTAAACTAATTTCCGATCATATGGTAATGAGCAAACATACATCGGCTCATGTTACATCATTTGTTGAAGCGGATGTTACCAACGTAGTGCTTTGGAGAGAAAGAGTAAAAAAAGAATTTGAAAAACGAGAAGGTGAAAAACTAACTTTTACGCCAATTTTCATTGAAGCCTTAGCTAAAGCTATAAAGGATTTCCCGATGATAAATATTTCTTTAGATGGCACAAAAATCATCAAACGCAAAAATATCAATATAGGAATGGCAACAGCTTTGCCATCAGGTAACCTAATTGTTCCTGTAATAAAAAATGCAGATACATTAAATTTAGTAGGACTTACTAAACAAGTGAATAATTTGGCCAATCGTGCTCGTAATGGTAAACTTTCACCCGATGATATTCAAGGAGGAACTTATACTATTTCTAATGTAGGGTCATTTGGCAATGTTATGGGAACACCCATTATTAACCAACCTCAAGTTGCAATATTAGCAGTAGGCGTTATCAAGAAAAAGCCTGCTGTAATTGAAACTGAATCGGGGGATTTAATTGGCATTCGACATTTTATGTACCTTTCACACTCTTATGATCATAGGGTTGTTGATGGTTCATTGGGCGGACAGTTTGTGCGCAGAGTTGCTGATTATCTTGAGCAATGGGACATTAAACGCGAATTCTAAATAAATTAAATAATTAGAGTCTGTCTATAATGTCCGATTTCTTCGTTATTCTTGTTTTGAAAATCAGTCATTTACCAATGTAAACTCCTGATTTTCAAAACTGCGAAAGCCTCGAACTCGAACATTATAGTTCAGACTCTCGACTTTATGGACAGACACTAATTAGATTAGCTTACAAAATTTATGGAAGTATTTTCTATTTTCTCCTTATAATTATTTATTAAAAATAAAATTCTCTTACAGCTGTATTCAAGGAATCTGAAAGGCATTTAAAATTGGAAAAACATATATTAAGTAAGTCGACGTTTATGCGTGGACTTCAATGTCCTAAATCATTGTATTTGTATAAAAATTTTATACAAAAGCGTGACCCTATTTCAGCCGAACAAAAGGCAATTTTTAGTAGAGGAAATAATGTAGGTACAATAGCTCAAAAGCTTTTCCCTGGTGGTATTAATGCAACACCTCAAAAACATTATGATTATATTTCTGCTGTAAATAAAACACAGCAATTAATAAATGAAGGGGTAGAGATAATATACGAAGCCGCGTTTCAATTTGAGCAAGTACTCTCAATAATTGATGTTTTAGTAAAAAAGCCTAGTAAGGAGGCGGCCATAGAAATTACACTTCCCACTGAAGGCAATCAAAATTCCAAAATACAAAATCAGTGGTTTGCATACGAGGTAAAAAGCTCAACTAAAATTTCGCAATCCTATTTGCTGGATGCTTCGCTTCAATATTGGGTTATTACTAATTCAGGAATTCCACTGGAAGATATTTCAATTATTACAATCAACAATCAATATATTAAGCAGGGAGCTATAAAATTAGATGACTTTTTTTCTATCAATTCAGTAAAAAAAGAAGCACTTCAAAATCAATTTTTAGTAGGTGAAAAAATAATGCTTTCAAAACTAGTAGTTGAAAATTTAAATATGCCTGAAGTTAATATTGGTGAACATTGCTTTAGCCCATACAATTGTGATTTTATGGGTACTTGTTGGAAAAAAGCACCTAAAAATTCGATTTTTGAAATAATGGGAATCCAAAAGAAAGACCTATTTATTTTATATAATCAAGGTATTAAAACAATAGCGGAAATTCCAGATAATAATTTATTGGATAAAAATGCGAATATTCACATACAATCATTTAAGAATGGCACACCACGGATTGATATTGCTGCTATAAAAACTTTTATCGAAAAAATTGAATATCCTTTATATTTTATGGATTTTGAAAGTTTTATGCCAGCTATTCCTCTTTATAATGAGACGAAACCTTATCAGCACATACCATTTCAATATTCATTGCATTATAAAAAAAGTAAAGAAACAAGGGAAGAGCATTTTTATTTTTTAGCTGAACAAGGATCAGATCCAAGGAAACATTTCCTTGAAAATTTATTAAATCATATCGAAAATAAAGGGTCAATCATAGTGTATGATGCGCTAATGGAAAGAAATATATTGAACAGTCTGAAAAAACAATTTCCAGAACATGCCGCCCAAATTGATTTACTATTATTGAGAATTGTTGACCTTATGATACCTTTTCAGAACAGGAGTTATTATCATCCGGCAATGAAAAACTCACATTCAATAAAAAATATATTACATGCATTAATTCCAACATTAAGTTATACAGATTTAAAAATTTCTAGTGGAAGCATTGCAATGATTGCTTTTGAAGCCTTGCAGACAGAAACAGATTTATTTAAAATTATAGAAACAAAGGAAAATTTATTGGAATATTGTAAATTAGATACTTTGTCGATGGTGAAAATTTATGAAATTCTTGAACAGCAATTATAATCAGTTACAAATTTTAAAATAGTAAAATAAATATGCAAGCATACAACCCGAAAGACTGGTTCAGTCTTATTTTTAATTTTCACAAAAGTGATACATTTAGGTTGCTTATGCCTGCCATGGGAGGGCTTACAGTTCTATCTTCTATTTTATGTTATGTGGATGTTGAGCTGGATCTAGTAACTTTTAGAAGTACTACAGTAATGCATTCATTATTGGGATTTGTAATTTCGTTGCTGCTGGTATTCAGAACCAATACTGCTTATGACCGATGGTGGGAAGGGCGGAAATTATGGGGCGACCTCGTAAATAACAGCAGAAATTTAATGTTAAAGATCAATGCTTTTTTACCCGATGACCAAAAGAAATTAAAAAACAATGTCAGAATATTAATAAGCAATTACGCCTTTGCTTTAAAAAATCATTTAAGAGGCGGCTTTAAAGAAGATGAATTAGAAGAGCATCCAAACCTTCATATAATTGATCTAAAATATATAAACCACCCGCCCAATAAAATTGCGCTGCAACTATATATTGAAGCAGACGAATTAGTTAAACAAAAAATAATTTCTGAAGAAAAGCTACTTGTGTTGAATGAAGAATTACGATCTTTCACCAATATTGCCGGTGCCTGTGAGCGAATAAAAAACACACCGATACCCTATTCTTATAGCTCTTTCATTAAACGCATCATTTTTTTATACATTATTACACTTCCTTTGGGTTTAGTTCATGACCTGAAATGGGCTACTATTCCAACAGTACTATTTGTGTTTTATGCCTTTGGCAGCTTGGAATTGCTTGCCGAAGAGATTGAAGATCCTTTTGGTACCGAAAGAAATGATCTACCTACAGATGAATTGGCAAATACGATCAAAAAAAATTTAAAGGAGATTGTTGGGTAAAATAAAAAAAGAAAAATGTTATTCTTACAAATTTTTCTCGACAAGCCTCAAAATGACCATGTGCGCAGTCATTTCGAGTTTGTGGAGAATTGCGGCTGATTTAGCTTAACGACCTAACTTATATAATGTCTAATCATTTACAAGTATTTAATTCTAAAAACCATCCTGTTTAGATTCCTCAACAATTACATTTAGTTCACTAATTATCATTGCTGTTGCTCCCCATACTGTTAAGCCATCAATATCATAAAAGGGTGTTTTTATATTATTTCCGCTACTATGTGTTATTATTTTTTCGAATTTAATTCCAATATCATTTAAACTAAATAAATCGACAGGTATAATTTTTTCAACTTCCTTTTTCTCTAAAATAAAATCGGGTTGTAAGTTTACATATCCTATAAAAGGTGTTACCAAAAAGTTACTGGGAGGAATGTATAAATCAGTAAGCTTACCAATAATTTCAACCTCCTTAATAGGAATACCTACTTCCTCATATGCTTCACGCAAAGCGGTAGTTTTTAAGGTGATATCGGATTCTTCAAACCTACCACCAGGGAAGGCTACTTGGCCACTATGCACTCCATCATATAAGGGCCTTTGAATAAGTAATGTATGTATGCTATTTTTTATTGGATATAACAATATTAAAACAGCGCTCTTTTGGGGATTATATTTTTCAGGATCAATTTGATGAATTCGTTGACGTGAAAATGGTGCCATCAGAAATTGAGTACTTTCTCCAGGTAAAGGTTTCAGAAAACGTCTTTTCAATTGCTCTATAAATGGAAGATGCGTATCCATAATAATATTTTAATAATAGTCATTAAGGAATATAAATGATACGGAAGCAGAGAGCCGATAAAAGTAAACTTTATTCTGTTTTTAAAATATATTGAAGATTAAATTTCAATATTTACAATGTCCTTCCGGGATACACTTTCAATGCTTTTTCTAAACATACCATTGCTTTTTTCAAATCTTCTACGTTTAATACATAGGCTAACCTAACTTCATTAATGCCAGAACCGGGAGTTGAATAAAATCCAGTTGCAGGAGCTAACATTAAAGTTTCACCATTATATTCAAAAGATTCGAGTAACCATTGACAAAATTTATCAGAATTATCAATTGGCAAACGTGCAATACAATAGAAGGCGCCACTTGGTTTAGGACAAAATACACCATCCATTTTATTTAAAGCATCAATAATAAAATCTCTTCGTTCTACATATTCCTTTTGTACTTTAACAAAGTATTCTTTAGGAGTATTTAAAGCAGCCTCTGCTCCTATTTGTCCGAAGGTAGGGGGGCTTAATCTTGCTTGTGCAAATTTCATAGCAGCATTCATAACTTCTTTATTTTTAGAAATCATCGCTCCAATTCTTGCTCCGCAAGCACTATATCGTTTTGAAATGGAGTCTAATAAAATTACATTTTCATTTAAATCATTCAAATGCATCACCGAAATATATTCTTTACCATCGTAACAAAATTCTCTATATACTTCATCCGACAGCAAAAATAAATCGTACTTTATTACCAATTCTTTCAATAAATTAAGTTCCTCCTTTGAATATAAATATCCTGTAGGATTTCCAGGATTACAAATCATTATCCCTTTTGTTTTGGGCGTAATTAATTTTTCAAATTCAGAAATTACAGGCAATGCAAATCCTGTCTCAATATAAGATTTTACAGGCTTTATTATTACATCAGCAGCGCAAGCAAAGCCATTATAATTTGCATAGAATGGCTCGGGAACAATTATTTCGTCTCCTGGATTAAAGCAAGCCAAAATGGCAATTTGAATAGCTTCAGAACCACCAGTAGTAATAATAATTTCACTAGAATCTATATTAATATTAAAACTCTTATAATAATTGGCTAATTTTTTTCGATACGATTCAAACCCTGCCGAATGTGAATACTCCAAAACATTAATGTCTGCATTTTTAATTGCATCTAACATAATTTTTGGCGTTTCTATATCGGGCTGTCCAATATTGAGGTGATAAATTTTTCTACCAAGTTTTTTTGCGGCTTCAGCAAATGGAACGAGCTTGCGTATTGGAGAAGAAGGCATTTTGTTACCTTTATGAGATATTTTTGGCATTATTTTAAAATATTGTTTTTATAAATGAAACTAAGAAAATGAGATATTTTTTTTGAATATAAATTAATGGTAAATCATGATTTTTTCAATTTTTATTTTTTTTAAAAATAGCTATTTTAAAAGTATTAACTTCAGTTGCTACAAGTAATAAGCATTAATTAACATTAGCTTAACGAAGTTTTCGAAATAAATCCGCAAATTAAATGGTTCAAAAACTGTGTATTTTTCTTTTGTCGTGATACAAAAAAATATCCTCCCCACCTGCAACCCTGCATCGTGTTTAATCATTCCTCACGCGCATTTTCATAAGCATGTTTTTTGCAAAAAAATGAAATCATCTGTTTTTATTAATATAGCTGTTTTATCGAAATTATTTTGAAACCTTTACTTAATAGCCTATTTAATTGCTAGCTTACTATTTTTATAGCTATATAAAAAGTAAACAGCCAAGCCAATTGCAAGCCAAATAGAAAACCAAATCCAATTTGATACCGCCATTCCAGTGAGAAGATAACAACATGAAATTAACCCTAAAACTGGAATAAGTGATAAATTTTTAGTGAAAGATAAAATGCTCATAATAACACATAAAATAAAAAATACAAGCATTGGAATATTAGCTGCCATAGTCTCAGAGGCGAAAGAAAATTTAGAAATAAAAAAATCAGGAATAAAAAATTGTATTGAAAAGAATGCAAATATTACTATTGAGGGAAATATCCATTTGGCATTTATATAGGGCAAGTAAAATTTACCTATAGTTGCAATGTTGTTTTCATCCTTAATGCGCTGGGGCAGCATTAATACACCACCGCAAACAAGGACAAATGCAAATAATGTTCCGATACTTGTAAAGTCAAGAATAAAATTCTCATCAGTAAAAAACATAGGGATACCCACCACAAATCCTGTAATAATAGTGGCAAATCCAGGGGTTTTATATTTTGGATGTATGGAGGAAAATCGTTTTGGTAGAAGACCATCTCTACTCATTGTCATCCATATCCTGGGCTGCCCCATCTGAAAAACAATTAGAACACTGGTCATGGCTACCACTGCTGCAATAGAAACAATGAAAATCATCCATTTCACTTCCTTTATTTTAAATATTTCGGCAAGGGGATCAGTAACACTTAATAGTGAATAGGATACCATACCAGTAAGAACAAGTGCTAAAACAATATAAATTACAGTACAAATTATAAGAGAATAAATCATCCCACGAGGCAAATCACGTTGAGGGTTTTTACAATCCTCAGCAAGGGTAGAAACTGCATCAAAACCAATGTATGCAAAAAACACAGCCGAAACTCCTGCCATAACACCTCCAAAGCCATTGGGCATAAAAGGGACCCAATTTTAAATATCAACATAAAAAAGCCCCACAATAATAATTAAAACAATAACGGCTAATTTAATCATAACCATTATATTACTTATATTTTTAGACTCTTTGGTTCCTTTGTAAACTAACCATGTAATAAATATATTTATCAATACGGCAGGAAGATCAAAAATTATTCGTAAACCAATAAATTGCGGAGCATTATTCCAAGCTATTAAGCCCTCCCCTACTTTTTGAACTGGATCTTTGGCTGCATTTAAAAATGCCGTATGCGCCGCCCTATAATTAATAGTTAACCATTCTGGAAGATGCAGGCCGAAGCCATCCAATAAATTAGTAAAATAACCGCTCCAGGAAAATGCAATATAAATATTGCCAATAGAATATTCCATAAGCAGTGCCCAACCAATTATCCATGCAAATAATTCACCAAAAGAAACATAAGCATAAGTATAGGCGCTTCCTGAAACAGGCACTCTTACAGCAAATTCGGCATAACACAATGCAGTAAAACCACATGCAATAGCACAAATTATATATAATAATATTACAGCAGGACCGCCAGAAAAACAAGCATTGCCTATTGCACTAAAGGTGCCACCACCAATGATAGCAGCAATTCCAAAAAATGTTAAATCTTTGACAGATAATACTTTGTTGAGAATAACAGATGCTCCTTGTTTTTCTTCCTGTACAATTAAACTTAATGACTTTTTTCGGAATAAACTTTTGATACTCATGGTGATTTTATATATATGTAAACAAAAATAGAAAAATTATTGATTAAAGATATTTATTCAGAAACTATGTAGCAGGATATATTATCTTATGATTGTATTGTATTATATTTGCATGAACATTTTAAGAGAAAAAAATATCTTTTTTTCGAGAAATTATAAACATAAATTATGAAAGTTTGCATTGCAGAAAAACCAAGTGTTGCGAAAGAAATCGCGGATGTTTTGGGTGCAAATAGCAGAAAAGATGGTTATTATGAAGGCAATGGTTATCAAGTAACCTGGAGCTTCGGGCATTTATGCGAGCTGAAAGAGCCGCATGAATATGATTCGGCATACAGAGAATGGAATATAAATATGCTTCCTATTCTACCAGTAAAATTTGGGATAAAATTAAAAAAAAATAAAGGAATAGAAAAACAATTTAATACAATTAATTTTTTGTTTGCAAATGCTGAAGAGATTATTAATTGTGGCGATGCCGGGCAAGAAGGGGAGTTAATTCAGCGTTGGATTATTTCAAAAACTAATTGCAAAAAGCCTCTTAAACGATTGTGGATTTCATCACTTACCGAAGAGGCTATTCGCGATGGTTTCAAAAAGTTAAAAGATGGTAAAAATTACGACAGCCTTTATTATGCAGGGTATTCACGTGCGGTTGCTGATTGGTTATTAGGAATAAATGCTACTCGGTTATTTACCATTAAATATGGTAATGGGAAACAAGTTTTATCGGTTGGACGGGTTCAAACACCAACATTAGCAATGATTGTGAACCGGCAAATAGAAATAAATAATTTTATATCCAATGTGTTTTATGAGTTAAAAACGATTTATAGGGATATAGTATTTATTGCTACTATTGACCGTTTTTATGAAAAAAATATTATTGAAGCAGAAAATATTTTGGCATCAATAAAAAACGAAGCTTTGGAGATTATTTCTATTGAAACTAAAAAAAGTAAAGAAACAGCACCTAGGTTATTTGATTTAACTTCATTACAAGTTGAGTGCAATAAAAAATTTGGGTACTCTGCTGAAGATACTTTAAAAATTATTCAAACTTTATACGAAAAAAAATTAGTAACCTATCCACGTGTTGATACTACCTACTTGCCCAATGATGTTTACCCTAAAATTTCAAATATTTTAAAAAGCATGGTCGGCTATGATCAATTAGTAAAACCATTGTTAAGTTCACCTATCCGTAAATCAAATAGGATATTTGATGATAAAAAAATTACTGACCATCATGCCATAATCCCAACTAATATAGTAGCGAATGGCCTTTTTGGTAATGAGGCACTAGTTTATGATGTTATTGCAAAACGATTCATTGCAGCCTTTTATCACGATTGCGAAGTTTCAAATACTATTGTATTAGCCAGCGTTAATAAAATTGAATTTAAAGTTTTAGGTAAACAAATTTTAGACTTAGGTTGGCGAATTGTATACAATAAAGACTCCCGCGCCGAGGAAGAAGCTGATGAGGCACAGCTTTTACCTATTTTTATTAAAGGCGAAACAGGTGCACACAAAGCTTTTTTGGCAAAAGGTAAAACTTCAGCACCTAAAGCATATACGGAGGCTACACTTTTACGCGCTATGGAATCGGCTGGTAAGCAAATAGATGACGAGGAACTAAGGGAAGTTATGAAGGACAATGGAATTGGTCGACCATCAACCAGGGCAGCAATAATTGAAACCTTGTTTCGTAGAGATTATATCCGTAGGGAACGTAAAAATATTATTCCTACCTCTACTGGTATGGAGCTTATAGGAGTAATAAATAATGAATTATTAAAATCGGCTGAGTTAACAGGTAATTGGGAATATAAACTAAGGCAGATAGAAAAGAAAGCCTATCAGGCAGAAGATTTTATACAGGAGATGAAAATAATGGTGGGTGATATGGTTACCCAAGTGAGTGGCGAAAGTTATAAACGAATTGCCATTGCTAATGCAGAAACAAATTTAAAACCAAAAAAATCTGAAATAGTTAAATGTCCAAAATGTAAAAATGGAAATATATTGAAGGGTAAAACTGCTTTTGGTTGTAGCAGGTATAAAAACGGATGCGATTTTAAAATTTCATTTACCGTGATGGAAAAAAAATTAAACGATAATCAAATATTATTGTTAATTGAAAAAGGTAAAACTAATATTATAAAAGGCTTTTCCAAAGATGGAATTAAGATTGATGGCACACTGCAGCTAAATTCTTTATTTAATATCGATTTTAAAAAAATTGATTCCGAAGATCATAAAATTAAACCAATTCAAAAAGATGAAGCTGAAGAGAATAAATTACTTAGCTGTCCCAAATGTAAAAAATCAAACATCATTAAGGGTAATAATGCTTACGGATGTGGTGATTGGAAAATGGGGTGCTCCTTTCGATTACCATTTCAATTTATGAAAAAAAAATTAAGTGCGAAAAATATTCAATCCTTAATAAAAAATGGTGAAACAGCTTTAATAAATGGATTTTTTATGAATGAAATAAAAGTAAATGGAATATTAAAATTTGACGGAAATTTCGATTTAAAGATAATCGTATAGTTTAACTTTTTTGAACTAAATAATTTTTATATTTTTAATTTCTATACCTATGAAGACAATTAAAAAAAAATTAGAAAATTTTCTAATTTTAAATTGATAAAATGAGTTAAAAGCTCAGTAGAAAATAAGAAAATGGGAATATTGCAAACTAGCTAAGAAAGAAGTCCCATTTGGTAAAATAAGCTGATTTCATTTTATTATATTTGTATATTATACCAAACAAAACATTTTTATTGAAAATGATAAAAGAAGAACCTTATAAGGCGCAAAATAAAATAAGAATTGTTACAGCAGCATCTTTATTTGATGGACATGATGCAGCAATTAATATTATGCGCAGAATTATTCAGTCTAGCGGTGCTGAAGTTATTCACCTTGGTCACGACCGCAGTGCTAAGGAAATTGTGGATTGCGCCATTCAAGAGGATGCTAGTGCAATTGCACTTACCTCCTACCAGGGTGGTCATAATGAATTTTTTAAATATATGTTTGATCTCCTTAGAGAGAAAAATTGCTCACATATTAAAATTTTTGGTGGTGGCGGCGGCACTATTTTACCCACAGAAATTGAGGCGCTGCATGCATATGGCATCACTCGTATTTATTCTCCCGATGATGGAAGAGAAATGGGATTGCAAGGCATGATTAATGATATGTTGAAGAAATGCGATAGAACTAATAAATATGAGAAGGAAGTAAATGAGCAGTTAAGCAGCTTAATTAATAATTCGGAAAACCCTCTAAATACAAAAGATTGGAAAACAATAGGGCAGTTAATTTCTTTTGCAGAAAATATGCCGCAAGAGTATTCTAAAATTGCAGGGAAAATATTTTCAAAGAAGCTTAGCTCTAATTCTACTACAAAAAATGGGGAACCTCCTGTACTAGGAATAACAGGAACAGGTGGTTCTGGAAAATCCAGTTTAGTGGATGAACTAGTGCGTAGGTTTTTAATTGATTTTAAACATAAGACAATAGCTATTATCTCGGTGGATCCTTCGAAACGAAAAACTGGCGGCGCGCTCCTTGGCGACCGCATTCGTATGAATTCCATTAATAATGAACGCGTATACATGCGCTCATTAGCTACTCGTCAAAGTAATTTAGCCTTATCTAAATATGTAAAAGAGACCATTGAAATAGTGAAGGCAGCAAATTATGATTTAGTAATTTTAGAAACATCAGGCATCGGGCAAAGTGATACTGAAATTACTGAACATAGTGATTTAAGTTTATATGTGATGACCCCTGAATTTGGTGCTGCCACACAACTTGAAAAAATTGACATGTTAGATTTTGCTGACATCATTGCATTAAATAAATTTGATAAAAGAGGTGCTTTGGATGCACTGCGTGATGTAAAAAAACAATATAAGCGCAATCATCAATTATGGGACATCGATGATGCCTCTATACCTGTTTATGGAACTATTGCTTCTCAGTTCAATGATCCCGGGATGAATAAATTATATAAATCAGTAATAAATAAATTAGCTGAAAAAACAGGTGCCGATTTAAAATCAGATTTTGCTGTTACCGATGAGATGAGTGAGAAAATATATATTATTCCACCTCACAGAATTCGCTATTTATCTGAAATTACAGAGAATAATCGGGGATATGATAAATGGGTAAATGAACAAAAAGAAATTGCTCAAAAATTATACTCTATTCGTAAAACTATTGATAGCCTTAAACAAATAAATGATAATGAACCTATTACAGCAGTAGCAGAAATAGAAAAAAACAAACAAATTGATTTTGAACACACCAGTAATAATAAAAGTGATAATTCAGCTAATGACAAGTCTGAAGGAAACTCTAAAAATGATTTAATTAATTCATTAGAAAAAGTTTATAGCGAAATTCAATTGGGTTTTGATTGGCGCAATACTAAAATAATTGAAAACTGGACAGAAAAAGTACAGCGGTATAAAAATGAAAATTATATTTTTAAAGTTCGTGATAAGGAAGTGAAAATAAAAACGCACTATGAATCTCTTTCACATACCCAAATTCCAAAAATTTCTACCCCTCGGTTTGAAGGATGGGGCGACATATTAAAATGGAGTTTGCAAGAAAATGTACCAGGGGAGTTCCCTTATACAGCCGGCGTTTTCCCTTTTAAACGGGAAGGAGAAGACCCAACGCGTATGTTTGCTGGTGAAGGTGGACCAGAGAGAACAAATCGACGGTTTCATTATGTTAGTTTTGGAATGGAAGCGCATCGCTTAAGCACTGCATTTGACAGTGTTACTTTATATGGACAAAACCCTGCTATAAGGCCCGATATTTACGGAAAAATTGGCAATTCCGGAGTTTCTGTTTGTTGTTTGGATGATGCAAAAAAATTATATAGCGGTTTTAATCTTACCAATCCAAAAACATCCGTTAGCATGACCATTAATGGCCCTGCTGCTATTATTGCAGGATTTTATATGAATGCAGCTATTGATCAACAATGTGAAATTTATATTAAACAACAAGGTATAGAAAAAGAAATTGAAACTACAATTCAAAAAATATACAATTCAAAAAAATCTAAAAGGCCTCGTTATCAAGGAGATTTACCAAAAGGAAATGACGGCTTAGGACTAATGCTACTAGGTATTACAGGCGACCAAGTGCTACCAAAAGAAGTATATGAAAAAATTAAGGCAGATACCCTGGCTGCTATAAGAGGTACCGTGCAGGCTGATATTCTTAAAGAAGATCAGGCGCAAAATACTTGTATTTTTTCTACTGAATTTGCCTTGCGCTTGATGGGTGACATGCAGGAATATTTTATCAGGAAAAATATTAGAAACTTTTATTCGGTATCCATATCTGGTTATCATATTGCTGAAGCGGGTGCTAATCCTATCACACAGCTGGCCTTAACTTTATCTAATGGCTTTACATTTGTTGAATATTATGTAAGCAGAGGAATGGATATTAATAAATTCGCTCCTAATTTATCTTTTTTCTTTAGTAATGGCATAGATCCTGAATACTCTGTAATTGGCCGTGTAGCCCGCAGAATATGGTCCAAAGCAATGAAGCTAAAATACAATGCTAACGAACGTTCTCAAATGTTAAAATATCATATTCAAACCAGCGGCAGATCCTTACATGCCCAGGAAATTGATTTTAATGATATCCGCACCACATTGCAAGCTCTATATGCTATTTATGACAATTGCAATTCATTGCATACAAACGCTTATGACGAAGCTATTACTACCCCTACCGAGGATTCTGTTCGCAGAGCAATGGCTATTCAATTAATAATTAACCGTGAATTAGGCTTAGCGAATAATGAAAATCCATTACAAGGTTCGTTTATTATTGAAGAATTAACCGACATTGTGGAAGAGGCTGTTTTAAAAGAGTTTGACCGTATCAGTGAAAGAGGTGGAGTATTAGGGGCTATGGAAACCATGTACCAGCGAAGTCAGATACAGGAAGAAAGTTTGTATTACGAAACATTAAAACATTCAGGAGAATACCCTATTATTGGTGTAAATACTTTCCTTTCATCAAAGGGATCCCCCACAATAATACCGAAAGAGGTAATTCGCGCAACTGAAGAAGAGAAGCAATATCAAATTGAAATGCTTGTCGAATTAGAAAAAATTAATGCTGTAAATGCTACTGAATTGTTACACCAATTGCAAACAGTTGCAATTAAAAATCATAATATGTTCGATAGTATTATGGAAGCTACAAAATATTGTTCACTGGGGCAGGTTACCAATGCACTTTTTGAAGTAGGTGGCCAATACAGAAGAAATATGTAATTTTTTAAAAATTTTTCAATTTATTTTTCACCATTTTAAAATACACTTTTTAAGTAAATGTATAATTACAAAGGCAAATAAAAAAAGACAATATTTATGAAAACAAATCACGAAATAGATTTTAAAATTTTAGGTGAAGAATTGCAATGTGTGGAGATTGAGCTAGACGCTAACGAAACTGTTATAGCCGAAGCAGGCAATTTTATGATGATGGATGATGGCATACACATGGATACAATTTTCGGTGATGGCTCTCGGCAGCAGAGTAGTTTTATGGATAAATTATTTTCTGCAGGTAAGCGTTTATTAGTTGGTGAAAGCCTTTTTATGACGGCATTCACCAATACTGGTAATTTTAAGAAACGCATTACATTTGCTTCACCCTATCCTGGAAAAATTATCCCTATGGATTTAAGTAAGCTTAATGGGAAAATTATTTGTCAGAAGGATGCTTTTTTATGCGCAGCAAAAGGTGTTTCTATTGGCATAGAATTCCAAAAAAAATTGGGAACTGGTTTGTTTGGTGGCGAAGGTTTTATAATGGAAAAACTGGAAGGTGATGGAATGGCTTTCGTACATTCTGGTGGTATGATTATTGAAAAAAAATTATTGGCTGGTGAATTAATTAAAGTAGATACCGGCTGTATCGTTGCATTTACTTATGATATTGATTATGATATACAATTTATTGGTGGAATAAAAAATACTATTTTCGGTGGAGAAGGATTGTTTTTTGCAACCATTAAAGGTCCCGGTACTGTTTGGATTCAGTCGCTTCCTGTTAGTCGTTTAGCTGGCCGCATGATGGCATATGCCAATAATGGAAAAGAAGAAGGTAGTGTTTTGGGAGGCTTAGGAAGAATGTTTGATGGGGACAATAGCTAATTAATTGATGCTTTTTTTAAAAAAAGTTGAAATGTATTTAGCAATAACAAAAAAAATTGGAATTATACTTTTTGTAATAATACCAAAGCACATACAAGTAATTATTCGGTTATTGTAGGGGTGAAATGCTTTCGCCCCTTTAGCACAATATTAATAATATTGAATTGCATGCGCCAGTTATAACCAAGTTGTGTAACATTGTACAAAAAAAAGAAAAACGAACGGACAAGAACTTTCCGTGCCTACCTCACAAATGGCAAATTTGGTTTTTGCCGACACTCAGCCAAACGCTGAAAAACCAAAAGAGCCATTTTTTGCCAACGTGCTGACAAAAAAAACACTAACTTAGGACTGAAAAAATTGAGAACAGAATATAAATGACATTAGACCAATACATTGACAATATAAATAAACGCTACAAACTTGAAAATGCGACCGAGCATACTTTTCGTAGCGACCTACAGGTTCAGCAGACCAAAATATTTTTGACATTATGCAAGGTGTTTCTATAAACATCTTTGTTAAAACAGGAAAGAAAAAGAAAACAGAATTAGGTAAAGTATTTCATTCCAATCTACAAGGTAAAAGAGAGTTTAAATATGAAACGTTAAACGCTAATACTATTAAATCTTTTGAATGGAAATAATTAGAATTTACAAAGCCGAATTACTTTTTTGTACCAAAGAATTTTGATGAGATGAAAAATTATGAAAAAGGTTTTAAAATAAATGAATTGTTTGGAGAAAATGTAGCGGGAATTGAAACTATTAGAGATGCAATTACAATATATTTCAATTCTAATATTTTAAAAAATGTTTTTAACGATTTTTTGAATTTAGATGAAATTGAAATAGCAAAAAAATACAATACGGAAGATGCAAGAGATGGGAAAATTGGCAGAGCAAAAGAAGATGTGAAATTAAATATTGAAAATCCAAATGTTTGGCAAAATATTTATTATCGTCCTTTTGATACTCGAAAAACATTTTATTCAGGCAAGCAAAATGGATTTGTTTGCAATGGCAGATATAATTTAATGAAACATTTGTTGAAAGAAAATTTAGGTTTAATAATTCCTAGACAAACCACACAAGATTGGAGACATTCTTTCATTACTGATAAAATTTTTGAAGGGAACATTACAGCAAGTGCAAAACTTTTTGGAACTGGTTGTGCATTTCCTCTTTATCTCTATCCCGATACCAACGGACAACAAACTGTTGGACAAACAACCACCCCTGCCCCTCCAAAGGAGGGGAATAGAGTGCCCAACCTAAACACAGAAATTGTAAAACAAATAGCGGAGAAATTAGGTTTAACATTTGTGCCGGAAAAACATTCCCCTCCTTTAGAGGGGTGCCCGCAGGGCGGGGTGGTTCTTACGACAATCAACAACATTCCAATCATAAGAAACTTTGTTGAAAATCTTCCTCATAATCCTAGCCTCAATCAACTTGCCAAAGACAAACGAAAAGCAGGAATATTATCTGAAGTATTATTTTGGCAACAAGTTCACAAAGGAATATTTCATAAAATAGATTTTGACAGACAGCGAATTATTGGAAATTACATAGTAGATTTTTATGTTAAAACTTTAGGATTAATTATTGAGATTGATGGAAGTAGCCACGATTATAAAACAGAATACGATGCAGAAAGACAAGCCTATTTAGAAAGTTTTGGATTAAAAGTGTATAGAATAGCAGATATAGATGTAAAGAAAAAGCTATCCGATGTGATGCAGTTTTTAGAAAATTATATTGTAAGCGAGTATGGAGAAAAAACTACCCCAGCATTCCGCAACAAAGAAGAAACCACCACGGTCTTCGACCACCCCTCCAAAGGATCGGAATTAGGGGGATTTGCACCCATTGACATTTTAGATTACATCTATGCGGTTTTACATTCGCCAACATACCGAGAGAAATACAAAGAATTTTTAAAAATTGATTTTCCGAGAGTGCCTTATCCAAAAAACAAAAACACCTTTTGGCAATTGGTAAAATTGGGCGGAGAAATACGGCAAATACATTTATTGGAAAGCCCAACCGTTGAGAAATACATAACGCAATATCCAATAGACGGAAGCAATTTAGTTACAAAGCCAAAGTACGTCATTGCGAACGATAGTGAAGCCATCTCAAACAAGGAGACTGCTTCGTTCCTCGTAGTGACGGGCAGAGTTTACATCAACGACACACAGTATTTCGACAATGTACCGCAAATAACTTGGGAATTTCACATTGGCGGTTATCAACCAGCCCAAAAGTGGCTCAAAGACCGCAAGGAAAGGAAATTGGAGTTTGATGATATTTTACACTATCAGAAAATTATTGTTGCGTTGAATGAAACGGATAGATTGATGAAAGAAATTGATAAAATTGAAATAGAGTAATAATAATTTTGCCACTTGTAATTTTATAATTTTGTTTACGAAGGCGCTTCATCATTTAGCTAATCGATATATGGCGAAAGAAATTTGCCCCCACGAGGACCATCCAATAATATTGTTGCAATTGTTCGGGGTTGTAAATCATCGGTTACCAAACAATTGAATTTATTGAATATTGGTTCTGTTGTTTGGCAACGCAATTATCACGAACAAATAATTCGCAATGAACATTCGTATCAAAATATTTCGAATTTAATCATGAAAAATCCTGCAAAATGGTCGGACGATAAATTTCATACATGATGAACAGCAAAATAATCATATTTCAAAACCCTGACGACAATATTAAAATAGATATGTGGTTAGATTTACAAAACTTTCTTTTAACGCAAAACGCTAGTAAAAGAATTACTATAAACGAAATTCAAACAATTATTCTTCAACTTAAATTCTTTTCACCTTCTGATATTTGTGAGATTTACCACACCAGCTTCAACAATATTAACCGTTTAGTAAATCTGTTAGAAATACAATGCACAAAAAAAGTATTCCTTTTATGATTTTTTCTTTTCTATTTTTTTATTTAATTTTTTTCAGCTGAAACAATTTAACAACATACTACCATTTATAAAAAGTAAAAAAGGAATATTAATTCTATTTTTTTTAGGATTAGGGTTATGGTTCTTTTTTTGCCTGCCACATAATCTTTTCAGCAATAAAACATGTACCGTTTTAGAAGATAGGAATGGAAATTTACTTTCTGCAAGAATCGCTGAGGATGGGCAATGGAGATTCCCTATAAGTAAAACTATTCCATCAAAATTTATTTCAAGCATCATTCAGTTTGAAGATAGGCATTTTTTTATACATCCTGGAGTTAACCCATTATCTATTGTACGTGCATTTATACAAAATATAAAAGCAAAAAAAATAAAAAGTGGAGGCAGTACAATATCTATGCAGGTAATACGACTTTCTAGAAACAATAAGAATAGAACAGTAATAGAAAAATTAAAGGAGATAATATTAGCCCTCCGATTGGAATTGAGATATTCGAAATCTGAAATACTCACTTTATATGCTTCTAATTCACCATTCGGAGGTAATGTGGTAGGAATAGATGCTGCTTCATGGCGTTATTTTGGTAGGGATACAGAAAAACTTTCATGGGCAGAAGCTGCTACACTAGCAATTTTACCCAATGCTCCTAGCTTAATTTATCCAGGTAAAAATCAAGAACGATTACTTACAAAAAGAAATCGTTTGCTTGAGCAATTGTTAAAGACTAATATTATTGATAAAGAAACTTGTAATTTAAGCATTTTAGAACCTTTGCCAGGCAAGCCATACCCTATTCCTCAAATAGCACCTCATTTATTACAACGAGCAGTAAAAGAGGGTAGAAATGGGCAAAGAATCCTATCTACTATAAATGGGCAGTTACAGGAACGGTTAAATGATATTGTCGAAAACCATCATAAAATATTGAAGTCCAATGAAATTCACAACGCCTCTGTATTAGTTTTGGAAGTAAATACTGGGAATGTATTAGCTTATATAGGAAATACGAATAACAATGAAAAGGACCAATATGAAAATGATGTTGATGTTATTGCTGCACCCCGCAGTACTGGTAGTATTTTAAAACCATTTTTATTTTTGAGTATGCTCAACGATGGCGAATTGCTTCCTTCCACATTGATTCCAGATATACCAACTCAAATTGCAGGTTATATACCACAAAATTACAACATGACATTTGATGGTGCCGTGCCTGCAAAAACAGCATTGGCTCGTAGTTTAAATATCCCTGCTGTGCGTATGCTACAAAATTACGGTATTGAAAAGTTTAATTTCAATTTAAAAAAAATGGGGATGACAACGCTTAACTTTTCTCCCAATCATTATGGCTTATCAATTATTTTAGGCGGCGCCGAAGCTAAATTATGGGACATAGCAGGCATGTATGCAAGTATGGCACGAACACTTAATCATTTTACAAAATATAATGGCAAGTATGATAAAATAGATTTCCATCCTCCTTCCTATTTAAAACAAAATGAAATAGCACCTGATTTAGAAGATGAATCTATCATAAAGGCTGCCGCCATTTATTTAACATTTGAAGCGATGGTTGAAGTTTCCCGACCCGACGAGGACGCAGCATGGAAACATTTCACAACTTCAAATAAAGTAGCATGGAAAACTGGCACTAGCTTTGGATATCGCGATGGCTGGGCAGTGGGTGTTACTCCTGAATATGTTGTGGCTGTTTGGGTAGGCAACGCGGATGGGGAAGGCAGGCCCGGACTTATTGGTATTCAAACTGCTGCACCTATTATGTTTGATATATTCAGCACCTTAAAGTCTTCTGCTTGGTTTTCAAAGCCCTACGATGAAATGGAGAAAGTTAAAATTTGTCGGCAAAGTGGTTGTAGAGCTTTGGATATTTGTGAACCTATTGATTTAGTTTGGATTCAAAAAGCCGGATTAAATTCAAAATCTTGTAATTATCATAGAATAATTCACCTAGATGCAGATAAAAAGTACCGGGTAACTAGTAACTGTGAGGATGTAAATTTAATGCATCATGTAAGTTGGTTTGTTTTACCTCCTGCAATGGAGCTATACTATAAATCAAAAAATACTAGTTATAAAGAATTACCAGAATTTAGGAAGGATTGTGAAACAATTGGATTAAATTCCATGGAAATAATTTATCCAAAGCAATTAAGCAAAATATTTGTTCCTATAGAATTAGATGGCAGCATGGGAAAAACAATTTTTCATGCCGCACACCGCAATAGTAAAAGCATTATTTATTGGCATTTAGACAAGCTATTTATTGGAAGTACCCAAGGAAATCATAAAATGGGATTATCTCCCGAGGAGGGCATTCATACCCTCACCTTGCTAGATGAATCAGGAGAATCAATTGCTTTAAATTTTGAAATTGTTAACAAAAAAAAAGAATAACTTAATTTTTATTAAAAATAACAAATTGAATTTACATAATACTTAAATAAAAAAATCAAGAAAAAAAACTAGAAAAAGCAAATAGACTTTTGTTTAAAAAAAGCAATTGTAAATAATACGGGGCTATTTGACAAAAAAATATTTTTATTTTGCTATGAACTACAGCAATACCAATTGAAAAAAATCTTGCAGAAAGTCATTTAAAGCTGATAAAATTAACAGAGAAAATAACAGACTGATCTATCTAAAAAATATTGAGCATAAATATTTTGTGTAAAGAATAGTTGTAGCTCTAGAAAAAAATAAAATATTATTTAGATGAGGAAGCAATAAAAACAACTTTTATAGAAAATAAATACTTTATTTTCATTTTTTAAAGCTGACATTAATAAGAAAAGATTAAATTTATTAAAATTTATAAACTTTTTTATGAAACAAATTTTGATATTAAGTTTTACTTGTATTTGTCTACATTTAAATTTTTCTATTCAGGCACAAAACAATGTTGGTATTGGTACTAATTTACCTGATGCTACATCAATTTTGGAGTTGGTATCTGCAAATAAAGGTTTATTAGTCCCTAGGATGAGCACATTAGGAATGTTTGCTATTCCAAGTCCTGCAAACTCTTTATTGGTATATAATACTGATTCAATGTGTTATTTCTTTTACAGACAGCCAACTACAAGCTGGGTTTCAATGTGTGCCCTCCCTTCAAATAATTCTATAGATACTATTTATACAAACTATTCATCCATTGATACTCTTATTGCAAATTATATAAACATCGATTCCATCATAGCCAACTATGCGAATATAGATAGTCTTTTTGCGAGTTATGTAAACATTGATTCTATGTTTGCAAATTACGTTAACATCGATTCCATTTTTTCTAAATATATAAATACAGATAGCCTGTTTGCAAAGTATGCAAACCTTGATTCCATTTTTTCTAAATATATAAATATAGATAGCCTTTTTTCAAATTATGCAAAACTTGATTCCATTTTTTCTAAATATATAAATGTAGATAGCCTGTTTGCAAATTATGCAAACCTTGATTCCATTTTTTCTAAATATATAAATGTAGATAGCCTGTTTGCAAACTATGCAAAACTTGATTCCATTTTTTCTAAATATATAAATATAGATAGCCTGTTTGCAAATTATGCAAAACTTGATTCCATTTTTTCTAAATATATAAATGTAGATAGCCTGTTTGCAAACTATGCAAAACTTGATTCTATTTTTTCTAAATATATAAATATAGATAGCCTTTTTGCAAATTATGCTAACATCGATTCCATTTTTTCTAAATATATAAATATAGATAGCCTTTTTGCAAATTATGCTAACATCGATTCCATTTTTTCTAAATATATAAATGCAGATAGCCTATTTGCAAAATATGCTAACATCGATTCCATTTTTTCTAAATATATAAATGCAGATAGCCTGTTTGCAAAGTATGCAAACCTTGATTCCATTTTTTCTAAATATATAAATGTAGATAGCCTGTTTGCAAAGTATGCAAACCTTGATTCCATTTTTTCTAAATATATAAATGTGGATAGCCTTTTTGCAAAGTATGCAAACTTTGATTCACTTGTGGTTAATGGAGTTTCCATTCACAATTTAATTTGCGATGCTGCAACTACAAACTATGTGACCAAGTTTACAAGTCCATCTTCTATATGTAATTCTATTATATTCGATAATGGTACACAAGTTGGTATCGGAACCACTAGCCCTGCTGCAAAATTAGAAATAGCGGGTCAAATAAAAATAACAGGTGGAGCGCCCGGTGCTGGCAAAGTATTAACTTCTGATGCCTCTGGCTTGGCTGCATGGAGCGCCGCAAATGCTGGAACAGTATCTGGTTCCGGCACTCTTAATTATGTAACTAAATGGACGCCTAATGGTACTACTTTAGGTAATAGCAGCATTTTTGATAATGGAACTAGTGTAGGTGTCGGTACAACATCACCCGCAACAGCTCTGGATATAGGCTCAAAAACAGATGCTGTCCGTTTACCATCTGGCACTTCTGCACAACGTCCTGTAACTCCCGTAAATGGGGATATCAGATACAATACTACAGTCCCCCAACTGGAAGGATTTGCATCTGGTGTTTGGAATGACTTAGTGGGATTGCCCAATTTACAATTTCAAAAATTTACTTCGTCAGGAATATTTACAACTCCTGCAAACATTACTACAAGCACAGTATTTAAAGTTACAGTGATTGGTGGCGGGGGTGGTGGTGGAGGCGGCCAAATAGGTAACGTAACAGGCAGTGGAGGCGGAGCTGGCGGAGTTGCTATTAAATATTATTCAGGACTTAGTCCAAATACAAGCTACACCGTAACGGTTGGCGCTGGAGGATCAGGCGGTGCAGCTCAGGCATTTGGCAATTCAGGAGGTACTAGCTCTTTTGCAGGGCCTGGTACAACTATTATTGCCTCGGGGGCCAATGGAGGAGGAGTTAGTACCGGGGGTGCAGGGGGAGCTGGTATAAATGGAGACATCAATTTAAATGGGACTTCTGGAGGTCCATTTATAAATGCAGCCTTTCAATGGGCCTGGGGAGGTGCTGGCGGGCCATCTATTATGGGTGGCGGAGTGTCCGGAGGTTCTGGTATTAATACTAACCAATGCACCGCAGGAGGTTCAGCAACATCCATCGGCAGTGGCGGCGGCGGCGGTGGCGCTCAGTCTGGCTGTTCTTCTGCTGGAGGTAATGGTGCAGCCGGCATTGTAATTATAGATTGGGTACGCTAATATAAAATTCATTATGTTTTCTCGCAAAATTGTCAAATGCCGTTATATGCCAATAGGTTATAACAAATGATGGTGTTGATGGCGGATTAAAATGTACGGAGGGGGTATACTTTTATGTAATTAGCACAACTGGCACTGATGCTAATATTTATACTAAAACAGGATTTGTACATCTAGTGAATTGATATATCAGGGATAAAAAACCAAGAAGATATTTTATTTGCAATTTCCCCTTAATTAATTTTGCTGCTTAAAATTACACAAAATAAAAAAGAACTCAACTCTTAAAATTGAGGAATAGATTAATAAAAAAATCGAAAAACAGAAGCTAATTAATTATTCAATAGCAAATTTTGACATGGCCTCCATACTTACTCCTGTAGAAGAATAACCTCCGTCGTGGTATAAATTCTGCATCGTTACCATGCGCGTTAAATCTGAAAATAATGTGATGCAATAATCGGCGCAGGATTCGGCGCTAGCATTTCCTAAGGGAGCAATAGCGTCGGCAAAGCTATAAAAGTCACCAAAGCCTTTAATACCAGTACCAGCTGTAGTTTTAGTCGGAGATTGTGAAACGGTATTAATTCTCACTTTTTTATCTTTACCATAATGGTAACCAAAACTACGGGTTATTGATTCTAACATTGCTTTAATATCAGCCATATCGGTATAAAATGGGTAGGTGCGTTGCGCTGCCATGTATGTTAATGCCACTACACTACCATATTCACTAATGGCATCCATTTTTTTTGCAACACTCAACATTTTATGCAAGGACATTGCAGAAACATCAATACCCTTCATAAAATAATCGTAATTTAATTCAGTATAGGGTATGTTTTTTCGTATGTTAACACTCATGCCTATTGAATGTAAAACAAAATCTATTTTGCCACCCAAAATTTCTTGAGATTTTGTAAATAAATTTGTCAATTCTTCAACATTGGTAGCATCGGCAGGAATAATTTCCGATTTTGTCTTTTCTGCTAATATTTTAATTTCACCCATTCGCATAGCGATGGGAGCGTTGGTTAATACAAAAATAGCGCCTTCTTCATGTGCTTTTTCAGCAACCTTCCAGGCAATTGAATTTGAATCTAGAGCACCTGATATAATGCCACGTTTACCTTTTAATAAATTATACGACATGTTTAAAATTATAGATTAACACTTTTTAAAAAATGAATTTACAAATGTAACAATATATTTAAATTACCATCTAAGTTTAGTTTTGATTTAATGTTGATAATTTCATCACCTGGGAGTTGAGGATAAATAATTTAAAAATATAACACAACTACCTGTAATTTATATAGCTATATAAAAATTAGCCCTATTATAATATTAATAATACCAATAACTCATTTGATTGGAATGCAACATAAGCTTTCAAAGATTCATCTGATTTTAATCCACTTACAATCATGTAAAACTTTATTATATTTGCAATTATTCCCTTGAACAGTCCAATCCTTATTTTTGGTAATAATGTAAAAAAAGGGCTACTTTTTATAGGAAAGTTTTATTAAATTAAATGTAACGAATGCTATCATTCAATAATACTGAAATAGCTTTTTCAGGCAAGACAAACAAAGATTTGAATCGCTCCTACTGGCTATTTAAAATGGTTTCTAATCCATTTTTTGTAAACATAGGTAAGGTTTTTACAAACTTTGCCATTAAAATCAATTTGCCTATAAAAGGAATAATAAAATCAACTATTTTTAAACAATTTTGTGGTGGAGAAACTATTCAAGAATGTGATAATACTATAAAAACATTAGGTCAATTTAACATAGGTACTATTTTAGATTTTTCGGTAGAGGGTAAAGAAAATGAGCAGGATTTTGACAATTGTGCCTTAGAAACCATTGCTACTATTAATAAAGCTAAAACCGACAAACTTATACCTTTCTGCGTGTTTAAGGTAACTGCCCTCGCACGTTTTAATTTGCTGGAAAAAGTTACTGCAAATAATAATTTAACAGCTAAAGAACAGGAGGAATTTGATCGTATAAAGCAGCGTGTGGATAAAATTTGTAAAGCGGCACATGAGGCAAATACACCTATTTTTATTGATGCTGAAGAAAGTTGGATTCAAAAAGCAATTGATGACATAGCTAATAATATGATGGCAACTTATAATATTGAAAAAGCCATTATTTACAATACATTTCAGATGTATTGTAAAGATAAATTAGAGTTTTTAAAACATTCACTTAAAGTAGCCCAAAAAAATAAATACATTTTAGGTGCCAAAATAGTGCGTGGCGCATACATGGAAAAAGAACGGACTCGTGCTGTTCAAAAAAACTACCCCTCGCCCATACAAAACCAAAAAGAGGATACAGATGCTGCTTATGACGCTGCATTATTATTCTGTGTCGAAAATCACACCCAAATAGCAATTTGTGCTGGCACCCATAATGAAAATAGCTCTATGTACCTTGCCAAATTAATGGGAGAAAAAAACATCCTAAATAATAACAAACAAATTTATTTTTCGCAACTACTTGGTATGAGCGATCATATAAGTTATAATTTAGCTAATGCAGGTTATAATGTGGCTAAATATGTGCCTTATGGACCTGTAGATGAAGTTTTACCTTATTTAATAAGAAGAGCTCAGGAAAACACTTCTGTTAAAGGCCAAACAGGTCGTGAATTAAGTTTGATAATTAGCGAGAAAAAAAGAAGAAGAATTTCAAAACAATAGTATATATCGCATTATATTCGCTTTATACCTGCAAGGAAGTTCCTGCATAAAAAATAAAATATTGTAAATTAAATCGTATTTTATTTTGGCATATTTTTCATTTGTGACATCAACTTAGCCATATCTTGCTTGTTCGACATCATCTTCATCATTTTACGCGTATCGTCAAATTGTTTTATCAATCTATTTACATCCTGCGCTGTTCTGCCGCTACCTTTGGCAATGCGCTCTCTACGTTTACCATTAAGCAATTCAGGATTCCCTCTTTCAGCAGGAGTCATGGAGGATATAATTGATTCAATATTTACAAATGCTTTTTCATTGATATCAGCATTCTTTAAAGCCTTTCCTGCACCCGGTATCATCCCAACAAGATCTTTGATGTTTCCCATCTTTTTAATTTGCTGCAATTGATTAAGAAAGTCATTAAAATTAAATAGATTTTTAGCAATTTTCTTTTGAAGTTTTCTCGCTTCTTCTTCATTAAATTGCTCCTCGGCACGTTCCACAAAAGTTACAATATCACCCATCCCTAAAATCCTATCCGCCATCCTGCTTGGATGAAATACATCAATAGCGTCCATCTTCTCACCAGTCCCAACAAATTTAATTGGTTTATTTACTACTGATTTTATTGAAAGTGCCGCTCCACCTCTTGTATCTCCGTCTAATTTTGTAAGTATTACGCCATCAAAATCAAGGATATCATTAAATGCCTTTGCTGTATTTACAGCATCTTGGCCGGTCATAGCATCCACAACAAATAATATTTCATGAGGGTTTACAGCTTTTTTAACTGCTGCTATTTCATTCATCATTGCTTCATCCACTGCTAAACGACCTGCTGTATCAATTATTACAACAGTATTGCCATTATCTTTTGCGTATTGTATAGCATTATTTGCAATAGACACAGCATCTTTATTTTCTGTTTCAGCATAAACATCTACACCTATTTGTGCACCCAATACTTGTAATTGCTGTATCGCTGCAGGACGATAAATATCACAAGCTACCAACAATGGTTTTTTATTTCGCTTAGTTTTTAGATAATTCGCCAATTTACCCGAAAAAGTTGTTTTACCAGAACCTTGCAAACCACTCATCAATATTACCGTAGGACTCCCCGATAGTTTAATTTCAGAAGTTTCGCCGCCCATTAAATTAGAAAGCTCTTCTTGGGTTATTTTCACCATTAATTGGCCTGGTGAAATAGCTGTAAGCACATTTTGTCCTATTGCTTTTTCTTTAATAGCATCCGTAAATTGTTTAGCTACTTTATAGTTAACATCGGCATCTAATAATGCTTTTCGTATTTCCTTAATTGTTTCGGATACGTTAATTTCTGTAATTTTACCTTGACCTTTTAATAATTTAAAGGCCCTCTCCAATTTGTTACTTAAATTATCAAACATTTTTTTCTATTTTTTTATGAACTGCAAATTTAGTAATTTAAGAAGCAAAATAAAAACTTTTTGTCTCTGATTTACCTTTTATAACATAATGTAGTTGAATTCAGGGTTATTCTCTAAAAACACCAGCCAAAGGTCTTCGACATGCTCATACTGGCAGTGCCTGCTCATATTAAGCCTATCGAAATAGCTGCGATGGTTTCTTAATGACATAACATTGTTTTGTAATAGTATATTGTCCAATTAACTGATAAAATAAATGGTTACATATTTATAATTAACTATTCATCACTCTATTGAGGGCGGCGGCAAAATGAGCTTTAATGTGTATAATTTTTGAATTTAAATAATTTATTGAACAATTATTAAAATACAAATTTATATTTTAGTATTTTTGTTGATAACAACTAATTTAGTTAAGAGCTATCTCTCAAAAGAAAATTACAAAATAAAAAATCAAAATTTATGAAAAATATTATACCAGTTAAAATCACCCTGTTTTTATTTTTATTTATTAGTGTTCCATATTTTTCATATGGTCAAAATTGGGCTTGGGCAAAAAGTGCCGGCGGTGCAATGAAAGTAGAATCCTATGCAATAGCTATTGACAATGCTGGCAACAGCTATATCACAGGCTATTTTGAAGACTCATTAAAATTTGGCACCACTACCTTATTCAGTTCAGGCATCAATCCATTTGTTAGTAATATTTTTATAGCAAAATATGATATCAATGGTAATTTTGTATGGGCCCAAAAAGCTGGTGGTAATAATTATGATTATGGAACAGGGATAGCTACCGATGCTGTTGGAAATGTATATGTAACAGGTCTTTTTACTGGTACAGCAACTTTTGGCACACTTAGTATCACTAGCTCAACTGCTGATTATGACGTTTTTATAGCTAAATACTCACCTGCAGGAACTGCCCTATGGGTGAATAAAGGCGGAGGAAGTGGGTGGGACGTTGGAAGCGGAGTTACTATTGACAATGCAGGGAACTGTTTTATTACAGGATCCTACAGAAATACAGGAACTTTTGGAACTACATCTTTTACTAGCGCAGGGAATTACGATGCTTTTGTTGCCAAATATGATAGTAATGGTACATTTTTATGGGCAAAAAGCGCTGGTGGAACATTGGAAGATAAAGCACTAAGCATAGGAACTGATATAACTGGCAACTGTTATGTTTCTGGTTTTTTTAATGGCACAGCTACTATTGGAACTGCTACTCTTATAAGTAGCGGCAATAGTGATATATGGCTTGCAAAATACGACAACGCAGGGAATTTCATTTGGGCGAAACAGGCGGGTGGCACACAAGCCGATGAAGGCAAGTATTTAGTTACCGATGCAGCAGGTAATTCTTTCATGACAGGATATTTTGGGGGCTCGGCATTGTTTGGCAGTGGCTCTAATACGGTTACCCTTACTAGTTATGGTAGTGAAGATGTTTTTGTAGGAAAATTCGATTATAAAGGGGATATAGTTTGGGTCAAAAATTATGGCGGTACTCTAAGTGATAAAGCCTTCGCAATTAGCATCGATACTGCCGGACATAGTTATATTGCAGGCTCATTTTTTGGTACAGCGCAGTTTGATACAATTACTGCAATCAGCTCCAACCAAGATGATGCTTTTGTAGCGGGACTTGATAATTTAGGGAAAGCTAAGTTTGTAGTTCAGGGGGGCGGAGCTAATGCTGATGTAGGTTCTGGTATCGCTACCAGCCTTTTTGGAAGCTGTTATACTACAGGGTATTTTAATGGCTCGGTATCTTTTGGCAGCATACCTTTAATTAGTAGTGGTGATAATGATTTGTTCATAGCTAAAATCGATAGTGCATTCATTGCTAACCAACCAAATAATATCAATGATGCTGCAGCTTTAATTTTGGATAACTTGGATGTTTTCCCAAATCCTTCCAATTTAGAAGTTACCATTCAATTTGAATTAAATAAAACAAAGGCTCAAATAAATATAGAATTATACGATGTACTGGGAAAATTAGTTACTGATAAAGTAATTATATCCGAGTTAAAAAGTTTTTCCAATAAAAAACAAATTGTAATTAGCAGAATTAATTTACCTGATGGTTTATATTTTGGGAAAATTATGGTAGACAACAAATTGTATACTACTCGTATTCTCTTTATGAATAATACAAGCCAGCGCTAAATAATCTATGTACATATAGTCGAAAGTCTGAACTATAATTTATGAGTTCGAGGCTCTCAAAATAATTTCGACAAAACAGAAATATTAATAAAAAGAGATAATTTCTTTTTTTGCAAAAAAACACCCTTATGAAAACGCGCGTGAGGAAAGAACAAAATCGATAGAGGGTTGCAGGTAGGGAGATGTCTTTTGTTCTTGATTTTTTTTTCTGGAGCCTGTCCTGAGCGAGGCTGTGGTGAGCGTTTGTCGAACCGCGCCGAAGGGTATCAAGACAAAAGAAAAATACACAGTTTTTGAACCATTTAATTTACGGCTTTATTTCGAAAACTTCACTAAGGTATTGTTAAAAAACAACTAATATATTTTGGCTTGTTCGTTTGCCCTTTTTCTGTACCATTTATTTCAACAATGCCTCAGCGGTACAATTTTATTTTAATAGGCTATCCAAAGAAATAATTGCTGCTGAATCAATTTTATTTAGAACTGTATTTTTATCTTCAAAATAATAATTACTAAGATCATTCTTGGGTAATTCAATGATGTATTTTTTATTTTCCATAATTGTTAGTGAATTTGATAATAACCAAGGGTTAAATCTTTTTAAAATTTCAAAATCTATATTTTGAGAAAGTGCAAAATCCGATAGATTCTCAACAGGGGAATTAATGGTAATAATCTTTGTTTGCATGGACTGAGAATAATCTTTTTTACTTAATATAAAGCCATAGGCATTTGGTTTAGAAATAATTTCTTTCATAGCTAATATTCTATATATATAGCGAGATGTTTCTTCATTTAACACTAATGCATAATAATTATCAACTTTTTGCTTTTTTAATTGTACTTGAAGCCCACCAATACCAATATTATAAGATGCGGCAACCAAAGTCCAGTTATTAAAAATTTTATATGCTTCTTTAAAATATTTGCAAGCAACTTCTGTTGATTTAATTACATTATATCTCTCATCTACTTCATCATTAATTTCCATGCCGTAGCCCAAACCTGTAGATGCTATAATTTGCCAGAAACCTATTGCCCCCCTATTGGAAACTGCATTGGTTAATTGACTTTCTATGAGTGCTATATATTTAAAATCCTCTGGGATATTATATTTTTTTAATATCGGATCAATAACTGAGAACCAAATGTGTGCCCGTTTATGAAGCACTAATGATTTGTAACGGCCATAAGAATTTAAAACCAATTCGCGCTCTACTGCATCATGCACTAAATTATTATAAACAGGTACTTTTTCGCCTGCAAAATATAACTTTTTTGGAATCCGAATACCCAATATTTTTTTATTGGCATCAAAATATTCAGCATAATTTGCATCCAAAATAGTATCATTAAAAGAATAATTGAACAGTTTGAAAAGGCTTAATAATATTACTATAGATCCAAAAACAGTAAAATGCTTTTTGAATAAAATAAAAAATTGAAATATTTTAATTAAATATGATTTTAACATATTAATTTTTATAATTTTTTTTCGCGCTCTAACTTTATAATTTAATATCCAATTATATAAATATAATATATATTTACTATTAAACTTTTTTTAAATTTAAAATAAAGTTATGACCTAGTAATTTAATGATTTCAATATTTAGTATTGACCACGAAAAATAAAAAAATGCGCTATATTTGTGATTCAAATTCGGTTTATTATCTTTATGATAGATTAATAATTAGGTCTTTATTATCCCTAAAAGACAATACAGCTATCAATTAAAATTAAAAATTGCTTAAATATTATTAAATATAAATGTTAAAAAATAAGAACCAAATTAAAAACATTATCAATAGTTTATTAATATTGGTGTTTTTATGCATTGTAATATGGCAAGGTTACATCATGCTTCTTAAATATGAATCTCAATTCCTTAATCCTAAAGATTATATAAATAAAAATTATGGATATGATTATATTTCAAAATATGGAGAACGTTTCAATGAAATAAATAAAATGTTCTCGAAGCCTACTCGTCTTTCTTATGTTGGAGAAACTGTTTCAGGACCGCACATTTGGCTCGGAAGTTATTTAATCGCACAATATCACTTTGCTCCTAATTTACTATTAAAAGAATGTAATGATTGTGATACAATACTATATAACTTAATTACCACTTTACATATTAATCAAGAGGATAACTTTCATTTGAAAAATGGATGGCATATTGTAAAAGATTTTGATAATGGTTTAATTTTACTTGCAAAATGATGCTTTTCTATTCAATTTTATTTCCCTTTTTAATAGGATTTTTATTCTGTTTTGCTTTGCTTAAGGAAATAGAAAATCCGAATTTAAGATTTATTGCTAATCTCGGCTTCCCTATAGGAATTGGGTTATCCTCCTTAATTTTTATATTTTTTAATTTATTAGGCTTTTCTACCGTTTTTTCCACTTGTATTGAAATTTGCATTCTTTTCTATCTCTTGTATAAGATAAAAAACTTAAAACAAAAATTATTTCAATTTGAATGGTTTAACTTTAATAATATAATTAAAAGCCCCATTTTAATGTTGGCTATAATAATATATTTTTATTATTGGCTATTATGTGCTGGAATTTTCTTTTTCGAATCGGTAAAAGAGCCGCATGGCATTTTTGATGCTTGGGGAAATTGGAATTTAGGAGCTAGGTTTATTAGCCGCGATCCTTTAACCTGGTCTAAATTATTTAATGAAATGTTTGCTGGATATTTCCATACAGATTACCCATTACTTCAAAAAAGTTTTATTGCACGCTGTTGGATAATATCTAAAAATGAAACAGTGTGGGTACCCATTACTTTTGCTTTTATCTTCACTTTTTGCACAATTGGACTTTTAACATCTGCCGTTGCAAGCATTAGCAATAAATTAACAGGGCTTATGGCTGGCTTAATACTTCTCGCTACACCTTCTTTTATGTGTATTGGTTATTCACAGTATGCCGATTCCACCATCGGTTTTTTCTATCTTGCTACAATTATATTGTTATCTATTGCCAGAAGTGGTTCAAGGAAACCACTATTGTTAATTTTAGCAGGATTAACAGCAGGTTTATCAACATGGAGTAAAAATGAGGGATTAATTTTTATTGCCTGTTTATTGCTTTCTGAATTAACTTCGCTGCTTTATAAAAATTTAAATGAGTTGAAACATGATTTTAAATTTATCTTAATAGGTTTTCTCCCTGTATTTTTATTTGTAATCTATTTCAAATTATCAATTTCCCCTCCCAATGAATTGTTTTTAGACCAAACCGCGAGTTCCTATCTTGACAGACTATTAGACCCTAAAAGATATGTAACTGTAAGCAATATTTTTATCGATATGCTATGTTCGTTTGGCCGTTGGGATCTGAATCCATGGTGGATTTTTCTTTTTGGAATTTTTTATAAGGGCATAAATTTTAATCAAAACAGAAATGTCATTTTTTATAATTTTACCTTTATTGTTCTTTTCTTAATTGCCCTTTTCTTTGTTTATATCCTTACACCAATGGATTTAATTTGGCACCTTAATACATCCTTACACAGATTGCTTTTCCAGCTTTTTCCAGCTTTTATTTTTATTTATTTTTTTACAATTAATAATAATAGAACTAAGTCAGCTAAGTAATGCTTTCAAAACAATTTCGACAAAACAGATATATTAATTAAAACAGATGAGTTCAATTTTTTCACAAAAAATATCCTTATGAAAACGCGCGTGAGGAATGAACAAAAGCGATGCTCGGTTGCAGGTGGGGAGGAATCGTTTCTTCTTTATTTTTTTTGTTTCTGGAGCCTGTCCTGAGCTTTTGCCGAAGGGTATCAAGACAAAAGAAAAACACACAGCTTTTGAACTATTTAATTTGCGGGAGTTATTTCGAAAACTTCACTAATATTATTTTTCTATTTTTGTTAATGCTTCTTGTTTTGATACTTTGTAAAAACAGTTTTTAATACTATTATAAGATTTTTTAATGCTATTTTAATATTATTGTAAAATAGAAATCATATTAATACATATAGATATGCTAATTTCTTGTAAAAACACTCCAAATAAAAAAAAATCACTGCTAAGCAAAAAAGATTCTGAATATTCCTTCAATATATTTAATTCTGTTGCTAATATAAATTTGGAACATTGGAATAATGTGGCGACCCACGGCAGTCCATTTTTAAAAACACCTTATTTAAGTGTATTGGAAAAAGAACATCCCAAAAATATGCGCTTCCATTATGCATTAATTTACGATGCTGAAAAACCTATTGCAATTTCGTATTTTCAGGTAATAGATTTTGCTTCTGATGGTTTTGAAGGATTTATAAATCAGGAAAAGACAGAAGTTTCTTGCGCCATTACTACCTATTTAAAAAAACATTTGACAAATCATTTTATTCGTAGTGCTAGCAAAACAAATATGCGTATCCTTATTTGTGGAAACGCATTTGTTAGCGGAGAACACGGGTTTGCATACTGCCCAGGAATTAACAAAATAGAAATATTTGATGCCCTGGCAGATATAATTTATGAAATTGGAGAAGTAGAAAAACTAAATGGGAAAATTGCTGCAATCCTGGTTAAGGATTTTTATATTGCTAATAAAAAAATATCGGACGAATTAAAAGAATTTAAGTACCACGATTTTTTAGGCGAACCAAATATGATCCTTGATATCAATTGGAAAACATTTGATGAATATTTAAATGCCATGAGCAAAAAATATAGAAACCGCGCTAAAGGAATTATAAAAAAAGGCGCAGAATTAAATTCTAAAAACTTTTCTCCAAGTGATATAAAAAATAACGCGATAATTATTCAGCAATTATATAATAATGTTGTTAACAAAGCCTCCTTTCGAATGGCTTCTTTGTCAGCTAATTATTTTGCTGAAATGAAAAAAGTAATGAATGAGGAGTTCAATTTTATTGCATATTACAATAAGGACGAATTAATTGGGTTCAGAACCTCATTTATTCATAAAGATTCTATTGAGGCACACTTCATAGGTCTAAATTATATTGTTAATAAAGAGTTTGAATTGTATCAAAATATGCTTTACGACTTTGTAAATGAAGCAATAGATAATGATTTTAACAAGTTAATTCTGGGACGTACAGCATCGGAAATAAAAAGTACAATTGGTGCCCAAGCATATGAATTAATCTGTTACATACGCCATAGGAATCCTTTTTCTAATCAACTTATTAAACCTTTTGTTGATTCCATTAAAACGATTGAATGGGTAGCTCGTAATCCATTCAAAGAAAATGTTCTACAAGAAATTAAAAATTAACTTTTGTTTTTTTTACGAGTTGGATATTTTTTTTCATTGACTTTTTTAATTTTTTGCCTTTCACTTTTAAATTAAATATATAAATCAGCAACTGTTAATAGGGTATTCCTTACTTATATTTTTTTGTTATCTCTTCCCCCCCCCCTCCTTTTATATCAAGTATTACAAATAAGCTCATTATAGAAAAGCTAATTTTAAAAATGCAAATAGGAAATTACTTTTAGGGAAAAATTATATTTTTGTATAAGTCCAGGCCCACCATATCAATACTATTTGCAATGGAAGGCGAACAAGCGCAGCCCATAGATAGGTATTCTCCTTTTGCCAAAAAGTAACTGCCATTTGAATATTTGCAGGAAATACAGCAATCAATAATAGTATAATCAACCATGCTCCTGCTGGTCTTGTGGCTTCTGGTAGCAGTAATAATGCAAAAATTATTTCGCATATTCCACTGATATAAATTAATGGAATATGATATGGTAAGTAGGATGGCATTATCCGTAAATACAAGCGAGGATTTACAAAATGGTAAACGCCTGCAGCAATATAAAGTATTGACATTAAATAGAGTAAGACCATTTTCATGTGTGTAATAATTTAATTAAAGTGATACTGAAATTAATTTATGAAATTTTGAATAAAAATAACAGAAATTCTTAATCTGTTTTTTCACCTGCATTTCAAAATTAAAATATATTTCCAAAATTACTCTAAAACCTTTTAATAGTATGGTTTTACTCTATAAATAATATTTTTTAAAAAATCAATGCTTGTTTATTTTGCAGGCTTCGATAAAAACAACTTATATATTATGTGTTTCAAATCTTATTGTTGGGCATTAAAATTATATTTCGATAGAAAAGAAATAATTCGCAAAAAACTCAGGAAATACCTTACAATATTGATTAAAGAACTATTCCAGGCAATTCAAATTCACTCCTTCTCCAAAAAAATATCCATATTTAATCGCGTTATATTAAAAATAAAAGGGGACTTCCCCTTTCAGGAAAATCCCCCATTCGGGTGGCCAATG
>Ga0114966_10000377_pt1 | contig 43380 bp, 44 predicted proteins | sample M_130207_XF_Meta_FD_87029 | JGI IMG/M metagenome (GOLD analysis project Ga0114966, IMG submission 87029) | Freshwater microbial communities from Lake Montjoie, Canada to study carbon cycling - M_130207_XF_MetaG | ecosystem: Environmental > Aquatic > Freshwater > Lake | place: Lake Montjoie... | reverse complement strand
TCAGTTACATGAATATAGGGTTTAGCAATAATATCTTTTGCGCCCGACGTTGTTGCTGCAAATTGTAGAACAACATCAACTCCTTTCATGATTGACTTCACAGAATTATGATCTTTTAGATCGCACTTTACCCATTCGACATTTTCATAACCTTTGGGTGCGGTTCTAGAAAAATGAGTTGCTCTAATTTTATAGATGTCTTTCTTGACAAAGAAGTCAAGTAAATTTCTACCAATAAAGCCAGTAGCACCACAAATTAGCATCAGCTTTTTATTTTCTTCCATCTAAAACCAGCCGTTTCTCTTTATTTAAAAATGCATTATAGATTTCATCTAGAACAAAGTTTATATCCATCGCGTTTTCTTTTTCAGGACTTGTCTTAATATTAGTTGGATATACGTCAAGAATATGAATTCTTTCATTCTCAGACGAAAAACTTTGAGAGAATCCTCTTAGTCCCCATTTCGTAGCTGAATATAACGTTCTTTTTGGCTTTATTTCTAGACCAACCATTGAGTTTATGTTGATAACACAATTTAATTGATCAACTAGACCATGAGTAAGAAGAATAGGGGCAAGCAAATTAACACTTGTCATATCAACTATCTCGTCCTGGCTATACTCATGTAGCTTCTTTCCTGGGCATGTAATGGCTGCGTTATTGATTAATACATCAATTTTATTTTCTTTTGCAAGACAAATTAGTCTGTTTAAGTCGTTTAAATTAATTAGATTAAAGTGATTTTTTCCATTGTGCTTTAGAACAAAATGACCTTCGTCTTCAAACTTTTTTGACAAATATTTGCCTAGACCTGAACTCGCGCCTGTGACTAGAATTCTATTCATTTAAACTTTTTCTTTTAAGAGCTTAAATGTGTCAAGTCTTGTATTCGCTTCTTGAATATTTTTCACATACCACTTAACAGTTTCTTCTATGCCTTGTCTAATTGTTATCTTTGGTGCAAAACCTAATTTTTGTGCACGCTTAGTATCAAAAATTCTCTTAGCATCACCTGTTGGTTTAGATAGATCCCACTCTACATCAACTCCAACTATCTCAGCAACACAGTCTGCAACTTCTTTTATTGTAACTCCACTCCCAGATCCTAAATTTAAAGGATCTGTTATCTTATTTTCAACTGCAAAGATCATACCTTCTGCAACATCTTTTGCATGAATAAAGTCTCTTACAGCTGATCCGTCACCCCAAACAGAAAGCTTTCCATTTGAAAATGCTTTTCTAATTAATGATGGTATGACCATTGAGCTTTCAAGATCAAAGTTATCATATGGACCATAAACATTAGCAGGTCTCACAATGCTGCATTTTCCTTCACCGAATTGTTTTTCATATGCTTGACACTGAAGTTCACCCATTCTTTTTGCCCACCCGCCAAACCAGTCGTTTTTAGAAGGCTGAGAAGACCAAACATCATCTTCATGAAAGACTTCGGCTGGTGCATAAACACCTACTGTGCTTGTATACAAGTACCATTTTATATTTGCTTGCATTGCTGCTTCTAACATGTTTGTATTAAACTGAAGCATTGGGCCCATAATATCAGCAGGTCTTTCAATACACACTTTTGGCGAGCATTTAATTCCAACTAAATTAAAGACGTAGTCAATATTGTCACATATTTTTTTACATGAATTAAAGTCTCTGAGGTCAACATTGACAAATTCTACGCCTTTTACATCAGGGGCTTGTCTAATGTCGGCAACTCTAATATTTGCTCCCCTCTTTTGTAGAAGGTCAATGAGATGCCTGCCAATCATCCCATTCCCACCAGTAACTAATACTTTCTTGTTTTTAAACATTAGTAATCTCCTGAGAAAATTTAAGACAAATTTTTTCAATATCTTCATCATTAACGTCAGAATGATTACCAATGTAAAGTCCAAAATCGTGTACGTGATTGACTGTTTTTAAATTTCCTACAATTTTATGAATAAACTTTTTTAAGTAAGGTTGACGTGCTTGATTACCTCCGCCGGCTGTACCTTTTCTGTATTCAATTCCTTCACTATCAAGAATATCACATATCTTTTTAAAAGCATCTTCGTTTGGTTTACGCAAAATTAGAGGTAGAGAGAAATTACTGCTGCCTAATGTGTGAAACTCTGTAATGAATAGCTTAGAGTCAAGCTTAGAAAGCCAGCTTAAAAGATTATTAGTTCTTTTTTGAATTGCACTGTCTAAATGTTTTAGCTGTTCTAATCCAATTACTGCATTGATTTCAGTGCTCCTCATATTAAATCCAGGCACTACGAAAGTGAACAGAGGATTTAGAGATGGATTTTCATTTGAGTATTTTGTTTTAGTTTCTTCGTCAAGCTCACGAATCATACCGTGTGATCTGTAGAGTTTAGCAAGATCATAAAGTTCTTTATCATTTGTGCATATCATTCCGCCTTCAATTGTAGTCATATGATGACCGAAGTAGAATGAAAAATTTGATATATCTCCAAGCGTTCCAACTTTTCTTTCATTGAAGGTTGCTCCATGTGACTCACAGCAATCTTCAATCAACATCAAATTGTATTTTTTTGCAATTTCAATAATTTTATCATTTATGCCATTAAATCCTAGCGTATGAACTAAAACTATTGCTTTTGTATTTTCTGTTATTGCCTCTTCAATATTTTCAGCAGTAATTGCTAAATTTTCCATTGAGATGTCAACAAATACAGGGATCATGCCGAGATTTACGACGGCAGCAATATCAGAGACCCAGCCAAGAGGAGGTACAATTATCTCGCCTACTCCTTTTACGTCGCGGCAAATTGCAGTCATAATGTAATTTGCGGAGGCACCCGAGTTAACAAATACGCTATAAGAAACACCGAGCCACTCGGACCATTTCTTTTCAAACTCTTGTACCTTTTTTCCCTGGGTTAGTCTTACACCAGGCTCAGAAAGAAATTTTATTAAAGCTTTTTTATCGCTGTCTGAAACGTTATCATTGATTAGCGGCCATTTAAAGTTTTGCATAATGTCACTTGTCTCTTTTTTGTAAAATTGGATTTAAAATCGGCCAGTCAATTCCGATAGTAGAATCATTCCATTTAATAGTAAATTGCTCATCAACATCAGGATACGATCCCTCATAAGACCATTTATAGTGGAATACAGAATGTTTACTCATTGCAAGAAATCCATTGCCGAAACCAGGTGGAAGTAGTATAGATTTCTTGTTCTTATCACTTAGCATAGTCCAATCCCACTTTTTAAATGTAGGTGAGTCTGGACGGTTATCAACAACTACAAAATAAATTTCTCCAAACAAACATGTTACCAATTTAGTTGACTTAAAATCACCGTGAATGCCTCTTAACACATTCTTTCTTGATGTTGAAACTTTGTCATGATTAAATTTAATAGATGGATATGTTTCATCCTCTTTCCACAGTGTCCACAAGTCTCCTCTGTAGTCACTGTAATAACTTGCTTCATACTCTTTGACATCAGAAAATATCATGTTAATTTAGTTGATAGTAACTCTAGACATTTATTGATTATGTTTTCAGAGCTTGGTGGAAATAAGTCAACGCTTGGATGAAAACCCGCTGTTCTTTCTTCTAAGCCTAAAACATCAACTGTTTTTTTAGATGATAACATAAGCTGATGAGCGATATTTGTAGCAACTCCTTGAGCGTAGTCATCATCAATTACTAAACCTGCTTTTGAGTTTTTTAATGCATCTACCGATTTTTGCTTCCCAGTAAAAGGTTTTATCCATAATTGATGAACGATACTTACAGTGTATCCTAGCTCTTCTAATTTTAGTTTTGCATCTTTTGCTGAAAATCTTGTAATTGATATTGGAAATAATACTATGTCGGAATTTTCATGTATTTCATCTTCGAGTTCTTCACAATTATCATAACTTTTTTTATGCTCTGAAACGTAATATGGTACGTCATCTTTCATGAAAGAGTCATAAACTTTTTCATACTCAAGTGGGGTCATGGGTGCAGCAATTTTTAAACCTGGCATTCTATCATATAGTGAATGATGTGAAGAGCCAGCAACTGGTCCTACGCCACCTTCCATCGCAATACTCCTGACAAAGATAGGGCAGGGTATTCCCCATATTTCTTTTGACTTGGCAGCATAGTTAACAATTGACGGTGCGTTATACCATTGAAAACCCTGATATCTAACAACGTAAATTGGTCTTTCACCTGCAAGCGCAATTCCTGTAACAATAGAACCTCCTGAGACATCGGCCATCGAAAGTTCAACCATTCCGTCTTCTTCATATAGCTCTGGTAGTGTTCCGCCAACCCATCCAACAGCTGTTAGACACTGCCCAAAACATCTTTTTCCGCTTTCTAGATGTTTCTTAGTAAGAGACTTTATTGTTTCTCTAACGTTCTTTGCCATAATTCCTCTACATGTAGACGTGTTTTTTCATGTATTTCTTGTGCCTTGATGCCTAATGTCTTCATTTCATTTTCATAGCGGTCATAGATAGTTTCGTCATCAATACCTGCACCAGCATGCCAATATTTTCTATGCGTATTGACGTTTATAAGCAACGGGCTAGCAAACACAGATGTCAAAGCTTCTTGAATCTCGTGCGGATCATCATTTATATTAAACGCATTCATTCCAAAAGATTTAGCAACATCATCCATCTCCCAACTTCTTCTAACTTTTTTCTCTGTGAGAATTGAAAGATTGTTATCCTCAACAACAAATAATATTGGTAGTTTTTTAGTAGCCGCCCAGCCAAGTGCACCTAAAACATAGTCTTCTTCTGCAGAGGCATCACCCATAAAAACTATAGTAGGTTTTTTTGTTGAATAACAGTGCCCAACTGCGATTGGGACTTGACTTCCCATCAGACCATCGTGACCATAAATATTTTTAAGTCTAGACTGAATTGAAGCAGATCCACCCATGCCATTTGAACAACCTGTTTTTCTTCCTAAAAGTTCATCAATTAATTCTTCTATGGGCGCTTCAAAAGATAGATAAGTTGAATGTCCTCTGTGTTGAATAAAGATATTAGGATTAATCTTTGCCAAAGATAAACATTCAGCAATTGAAGCTGCAATATATTCTTGGCCTGCAGACAGATAAATTGGAAATTTAAAAGTATTGAGTTTTATAAGATCAAAAACTTTTTTCTCAAAATTTCTGCAAAGCGAAGCTCGCTTAAATACATTTAGACTGTATTCACTCATAATTTTTTTCTATAAAAAGCAAGGCATCATCCCAGTTGCTAAATCTATAACCTTTATCATCAATGTACAGAAAAGCTCTTGGTTTTTCAGATGTTACTTCTTTTACTAGAGAAAATATTTCATGCTTTTTAAGCCAGTCTTCTACATGCTCTTTTCCTGTTTTTCCTTGAATAAGAGGCCTACTTGGTTTAGCTTTTGCGGTAAAGATAACAATATTAAACTTTTTAGATAGTTTCTTGATTGACTCAATTGATCCAGGTAAGGGTTCTCCATAGCATGTTCCATCATAAAAACCTTTACTAAAATCGTGTATTACACCATCAAAGTCAATTGCAATATTGTTTGACTCATTTTCAAATCCTGGTGGGAAATCTTTCATAATTAAAAGTTACCTTCATGGGTTAAAACAATCGTGTTATTAGACATATTAGAAAAAACTTTTAACAATTTTTCTAAGACGTCTTTGGTCACAATATCACCGGGACCTGCAACATTAATGTCATATGCTGTTAAGAGACCTCCTCTTAAAAACATAATGTGTGAGTTAGTTTGTGCTAATAGACTTTGCATATGTTGCATGCTATCAATGTGATGAACAGCTATTTTTTTTCCACCAAGATTATAGAAATTACTCAATCCTTTAACTGGTTCGTCAATCCAAATACATTCACTTGCTTTTGGTAATTCATTTGATTCATCTTCATAAGGTTGACCTGTTCTTCCATATTTGTCTTCAAGTCTAACAAGGTCGTGCTTGTTGACAGGTGTTTCAATTTCAAATATGCATAAATTAGAACCAATTGCATGTGTAGAATGAAAAAGTCCTTTTCTTATCATTGTCTTTTCTTTTGTAGATAGACTTAACTTATTAGATAAGAAAGAAACTTCTGCATCTCCATCAATTACCATCAGGCCCGTAGTTTTATTTGGGTGACAGTGCATTGAAGTTTTTTGGTCCCTTAAAATACTAAGAAACCACAAAGCTACATTTTCATTTTCATATGCTAGATATTCATAGCCCCATGGTTTCTTAACAATATTCGTCTTATAACTCATATCACACCATGCTGATCGCTTTTTTCATCCAAGGACCCATGTGCTTATAATGCGGAGATGTGACAATATTGTCAGAGACAACAAAGGGCGCATCAACATATATTGCGCCTGCGTTGTTAATATCATCCTTAATACTATAGTACCCAGAGATCTGTCTTCCCTCAACAACTTTTGAAGAAATTAAAAGTTGAGCGCCATGACAAATACAAGCTATGACTTTTTTTCTCTTATCCCACTCATTAATAAAGTCGAGAACATCTTTTTCTTGCCTAAGATACTCTAGCGCTTTGACTCCGCCCGGAATTACAAGTAAGTCATACTTAAAAAAGTTTTCTCTTTTGCTTGCATCAGACAGATCACTTAGTAGATGAGTTCCGTTCATATATGTTCCTAATATGCCATAAAATCTTCCCTGTTTGTTAGACATAATTTCAACATCATACTCATCTTCTGTTAGTCGATAGTATGGATAGATGACCTCATGGTCTTGGTAACTTTCATATGTTAATATTAATGCTCTTTTATTCATTTTTTCTCAGTGTGTTTGTAAACAAGCAGTGTATCGTCTCCCCTACCAGAGTCTTTAGAGAAATCAACTCGCTCAAATTGATTTAAAAAATTTTCAGGATAGACGTTTTCAGGATAAATGTCTTCAATAATATAGACACCGTCTGGTTTTAGTTTGCTCTTGAGTATAGAAAAGTTACTAATTTGATTATCGGCTATGTGTGAGCCATCGTCGATTATAAGATCAAATTTTCTACTTCCTAGTGACTCATATGTTAGTAGATTTTCATGATTGCCTGAAATTAGTTTTAAGTTAGGATAGTTGTTTGGATCGATCCATAATCTATCTAGATTTTGATCAATACCGCAAACAAAAGCTTGTGGTAATGATTCGCACCACGCAGCAATTGATCCGCCAAAATATGTTCCTAATTCCATTATTGAAAAGTCTTCTTCTTTTTGACTTCCAAGTAAATTTGCTATTAGGCTTGCATAAAATTCACCATATGAGTGGTATAGATTTTTGTCAGTATAATGCCTTTTTCTATTAGCGCATTCTATAGAATGACATCCATTCGGTCTAGCTCCACAAGATCCTTCTTGATAAAATCTATCGGAGTAAAAGTTTAGTCTTTCTAAAATCTTATCTTTTAATGTAATAATCACCAGCTTACCTCCCAATCTTTAAAGTCTGCTGCTAAACAGTCAATTTTATAATCTTTTCTTCCGGCTGCTGACTCTTGAATCTTATTCTTGGCTGTATTTCGTATTCCATTAAGGCCATGAGTAAGCGCTAGATCATTACCGTCTTTAATGCCTTTTCTATAGTTTGACTCATTATGCCATATGTGAAGATTCATTTGTGAAAGTACAACAATAGCTCTTACATCTTCAGCAGATAAAACAGTATTTGTATCGTTTAAACATTCTTGTATATCGTGAACAATGTCTTTAATTTCTTCTGAATATTCTTTTTTATGTTCAGTAATAAAGACTTCTTTTAGCTGAAGAATTGAGAGTCTATCAATTAGCTCTGATAGCGTAGGCAGATATCTTCTATTCATGTTTTTCTCAAATATAATAAGTTAGATAGAAAGTGTATTAGAGATTTAGAGATAAGCCTGCTTTAAGTCTAGTAATGTATCAGAGAGAAGCTGATCGTATGAATAAAGAATTTTTTCTGAGCTAAGATACGTTAATTTTTTTTGAGAGCTTTGACTAGACTCAAAGACATATTCTTCATAGTTCATATTAAATTTTTTATAGAGATCTTTAGCATACTCTCTGACATTAAAATAGGTACCGGACCCTATAATCTGTGATTGTTTTGTAATTTCAGCCTGACTAGCAACCCATTTAGCGTGTAAAATATCTCTATTCCAGTCTAGATTTCCAACTTCTATCTTTTTTTTACAAAGCAATGACTGAAAAATCTTGCCCATTAAGAAATTAGAACTTCTGTATCTTGAATTAAAATTGAAAGGATATAAAATTATTACATTTTCTATTTCTTTTAAAATTTTAGCAGCTTTGTATTTTGAAATAGTGTAATAGTTTTCTTCAAAGTCAAAGTCCGTATTTAAGCTAATAGCTCCGGAACAATTACTCCAAAGTTCTACAGTTGAAAAATATACAATTTCTTTTGCATTAATTTTTTTTGCAACTTCTAGCGTTAAGTCAACATTAATTTTATTAAACTCTTCTTTAAAAGCTATATCATGCGCATTTACTGTTCTTTGTTCTGCAAAACAGATGTAAACTCTTTCCCAATTAGTCTGATAAATATGATTGGGTATATTTCTAGAAGACACTCTTACTAGTTCTGAGGACATGTAATTGGATATCTGAGAGCTTTCACCAATTATTAAGTCATTTTTTAATAGACTGCTATGCATGAAATCCATCATAGCCAGATTTTGGATAATAGTCTCTAAACTGGTGAACAAGCTTGTGACTGCTAATTCTCCAACTTGAATCGCGCAAACATTCGACGACTTCTGGATTATGAACAGAATGATATCCGGCAGCAGCTAAAAATACTGGTAGCCAAATATCGCTATGATGTACTCTTTCATCTGTCATGAGAAGATCATGAAATAGTTCTTTATTTTTATAGACAACATCAACACCTTTAAGAAAAGATTTTGAAGAAAAAATTTGTGGATATCCCCACCATTCAAAATTTGCTGATCCTGGTATTTTACTTAAAAATTTTTGAATACAGCTTCCATCCGGCCTAGACGCGTAATGATTAACGTGAGACTGTAGCATAGAAACACTGTTTGGGATAGTTAATTTTCCACGAAGCATAACGTCCGGTTGTGAGCATAACATGTATTCTGTATTACACTTAATAGTTGCTTCTACGTGCCTTGAAATTGCAATATCAAGATAGTCTTTAATTTTTTTTTGAATTTCTACTTGTCTAAAATTGTTAGAATTGACATTTCTCACAAGCCAGCTGGCCATGGCGTCATCTACAACTTTACATGTTAGACTGCTGTACTTCTCTTGTAGGTATGAAAAATCGTCCCCTTCAGAGTAGATAAATGCAGGTCTATTAGGATAAAACTCATAAAATGTGCTTATAGAAAAATCTACAGCTTTACCTTCTTTGTAGGCTGTAAAGAACATACCTAAATCTGTCATATATCTACTGAATCCTTTCTATGACTTGAAGTAAAGCTTCAGCTCTATTCACAAATGTATGATTAGCTTGAACATATTTCATTTGTTCTAAGATGTAGTCGTAGTCTTTTGATTTTTCTTTTGCTATGTAAGCCATTTCATATTCATTATCGCTGTATAAAATCAATTCTCCAAATAAATCTTTAACTGCTTTAGAGTTAGTTGCTCCAACTTGCCCATAACTAATATTTTTAAAAGTTCTACAAGGTATGTAACCAATTTTTTTATGATCAACTCCTGTATCAGGCTTTCCGTTAACATCCTTTCTTAAAAAACTACCTCTTATGTCAGGTGCTATAAAAGACCTCTGTGTTAATTTAATTGCATCTTCAAAAGATACAGGTGATTTCCATGGATCTACATGATAAAGAGGTACTCCAAACTCTTGAAGGGCTTTATTAAATAACATTATTTGATTAACGTTATTTTCTCCAACTGATCCAATATAAAAGCAGCCATTTTCACGACTAATAAACCTATCATCAAAGTTAAACTCATGAGGAAGCTTGTCAGTTGCCCAAGAAAGATAAACAGCGCTGTAGTTTTCAACGCCTGTTCTAAATTGCTCAGATATAGCAGAGTCATTAGCATTCTTTAGAAAAAATGCGCACTCTCCTAATTTTTCTGTTTTGTTTCTGTCCAATTCATATGAATAGTTTAAATCATTAATATGATCAACGTTCAGCCTAATGTCGACAAATTTTGCTCCTCGGTCAAGGTATTTTTTTGGATTAATACCAAAATTAACGAAATATATACTAGAGTCATTTACAGGAATATTCTTATCGCCCCACCCTTCTGTGATAAAAATAGAATTACTGTAGTCAAAGTCTTTAGGATAATTTTCGTCATCAAACCAATATGACTTAAATCCTAAATGAGAAAAAACTCTATGCCACATTGCATGCGTGTAAGATTGTGTGTGTGTATGAAGTGGGTATCCCCAAACTATTACTTTTGTGTACTTTAAATTCATTGTCATTTAAATCAAAGTTTTTTATTTGACGCCGATGTATCGTAAATCACATTTACTAACCAGCCCCTTAGTTGAGTGTGACACATTTGGTCAACAAAAACTTTTTCAACTTTTATTCTAGACCCAAGCTTGTCTAGAGTCGAAGTAATCATATCTTCAGTTACAGTCCATGGATGCCCTTCGTGCGGAGGAAGATCAACCCATTCACTAATTCTCACTAAATTAGCAGTATTTGCCATATTTTCTAATATTGCAATTGGGTCCAAGACGTGTTGTAAAACACCAGCCATCCACGACTCATCAAGTTTTTCAGTTAGGCCAAGAAAATCCAAATTAACAATCTCCCCCGGCGCTTGAATAAATTTTATGTTATGTTGCTCGTATCTATCTTTCACCCACTGCGGCATATTAAGCGGTTCAACAGCAAATGATGGACCTAAATTATCTGATCTAACAGTATAGCCAACAACACCGGCTCCATACTCAATAATTCTTTTACCTCTTGCATTTGATACTTTGTTATCTTCAAACTCAAGACCCATAAATCCACCGATAAAGATATGGTTCTCAATTCCTAAAAAAAGCTCTGGGTTATTTAAGTTGTAACTCCACGAGTCTAACTCATATTTTTGACATTCGTCCCACTCTGTCCAAGAAATAGGGAAATTTTTATCTCTCTTATAGTTCATACATTTTCCATTTTCCTTATTAAATTATTAATTATTTTTAATACCTGTTGCATGTTCAAGGTTGTCAAAAGCATACACTGCTTTATCATCAATGTAAAAATCTGCGCTAGGTTTACCGAAATAAATTTCGTCATAAGGTATATTAAATTTTTCTAAAGTTTCAAAAGTTATTTTACCAATTTCAGCTAGTGCACGACCAGAGTTACCTGAATAAGTTCCCATTTTTCTCGCAGTATAAAGAATAACTGTGTGTCCCAAAGATTTTACCAGTCTTACAAATTCAATATTCTTATGGATTGGTTTAACAGTAGAATAATCTCCCTCAACATCTGGGAATGTAACAAGAGTTTTATCAATATCAAAACAAATTCTTAAAATTTTCATATTAGTTTCTACAGTGCTTCGTTCACACAAATGATTGATAAATCAACTCAAAATTTCTATGAATTCTATTATCATTTTTTAGAATTAGAAATTTATCTTTGTGATCTTTTAACAAGAATCCAATAGCAATTTGTTCATTATTCAAAAGGTTTTTTTCAAGCATTTCTTGCTTTAGAACGATGTCAATAAGACTAGCTAATTTTTCAATTGACGATGCATCTACGCCAAACATGCCGCCCCACACATAAGATCTGTTGTCATAAAGATAATCATGCGTTATATCTTCGCTTTTAAGCGAGAGATCTGTATATGGAAATAAGTACATCTGGTACAGTATTTTTCCTGTGTGCATCTTAACTTGGTTCATGAAATTTTCTCCCGGAAATTTTAGAGAAGATATATCCAAGTCTGGGATAAATCGAGATGCTCCTGCATCCAGCCAGAAGAAGTAATCACTATTAAAATAGTTCTCTCTGACTGCATTAAGAACCCAAGGAAACTTTGAGTATTGAATTATAGAATATAGACTTGTTTTACATTCTATTCTATTAGGGTCTGAGACTTTTTTTTGATAGTCTTCATTTAATAGAACTTCATCCATTCTATTTTTCAAGTGATAATATGGAATGTCAACAAGCTCTTGCACTACAATTTTTGTTTGTAGATTATTCGGTCTATTCTTTTGAATAAAATCTATATGACTGCTTTCACAATAAATTACCATTGGGCATTGCAAAAGAAGAGTTTTCTTAAACCAATCGTAGTATTGATTCATCCCTCTTCCATCAATTTTCTCTCTTCCAATGTCGTATAGCGCAGTTACTACAGTTGCATTCATGTTAATATCCTTTGCACTGATGCAAGATAATTCTTAGTTATAATGTTTTTCCAGTCAAACTCTTTTGCATACTCTCTAATCTTGCCTCTTTGAGTCACAGACTTCTTTCTATTCGCTTCTAAGGCGTTGGAAATAAACTCGATATCTCCAATCTTTGCTTCGGGAATTACGTCGACAAATGATTTATTAAGGTCAAGATTTGCAGTCGCACATTCCGATAGAACAAGACCTAGACCTGCTGACATTGCTTCAAGACAGACGAGCGGATGTGCTTCACCATCTGACAATAGAGCTAAGTTTGCATACTCTGTTAGATTATTGTACAGCTTATCTTTGTTCCACTCTCCGAGATATCTTGGACTATTTGTATTAAATTCATTATCTACACAGTTTCCTGCAAAGTACAAACCGTCTATATTTTGAAGTTTTGCTTGTCGTTTGCGCGGGTCGACTTTTGCAAGATAGAGTGTTCTGTCCGGATACTTACACTCTTTTTCAAACTTAAATAAATCTGTTCTCACTCCATTCGGTACTACAAAAAGTCTTTCATCCGGTATACCGGCTTTAGAATAGACATCTCTTATACCAGGAGACAAACAGAAGATCTTCGCAGTAGTATTAACAAATCCCCAGAAGATGTTTCTGTAACCTGGGTCCCACCTATGCGACTGTTCTAAGTAACCATAATGACTAGTTATAGCAACATTTTTGCAGTCAAGGTAGGGAATTACATTAACGTGTTCATCATACTGAACGTGAACAAAGTCGGGGTTTAATGCATTGACTAACCCAGCAATTAAATTAGGATTTCTAGTGTTTACTATCTCAACTTGGTGCCCTAAATCAATTAACGTCTTTCTATAGTCGTCGATAAGAATTTCTACGGCACCCCAACCCTTTGGTGGGATAGGCATTGTTCCCGGTCCTACGATACAAAACTTCATTTGACACCTGCAAATCTTGGAAACTCATTCATTTCTTTGTGAAGATGCACAAACTTTGTTGGGCACGTCTTTCTAATGTCGTCATAACCAAGCTGAGGTTGAGCAAAACCTGCATGCAGTGTGTGCACCTTGGAAGGATTGAGCAAGAAGTACTTGTTCATGTGCGACTCATCGTGCCAGACAGCTACGATTTTATTTTGAAGGTCTTCTTCGACCCAGTCGTCTGCAGTATCAACCATATCGAGCACATCTTTTCTCCTACCTCCCCAGAAACATCCTTGTCTGTATTGCTTCACATCGTACTTGCCATCAAAGATATTAGCTTTGGAACGCGTGTCTGTCTCAAATGTACCGATTCTACTAACAAAACCTGGGTGTTGCACGCCTATGAGTTCTTTGTCTAGGGGTAATTCATCCTCACTGATAGGATTTGTAGCCCATAAATCAGCATCAATGAAGAAGATGTTATCAAACTTTTGCAGATCTTGTTTAATGCTTCTCATGAATTTAAATCTATACAGAGTGATGAAGGGCCACTTTAGATGTTCTATCTTCTTTGTGATAACATTTGGCTTATTAAAGACAATGTCTGAAGGATCATCAGTAAAAGCAAAGATAGTCTTCTGCTTGTTTGGTAGAAAATTCTTTGTTATTCCTTCATAGTAACCATCAAAGAATTGTTTGTATTTTGCTGTGCCTACAAAGATGACTGCGATGCTCATAATAAAATCCAACCATGCTGGTAAACTGATTGCCAATTTTGTGGCCCATTTTTCCCAAACCACTGCTTAGGCGCAACTACTGCAGTTGATCTGCTAAGCCAAGCGCCCCACCAGCTAAAAGATGAATTTGCAATTACATGTACTGGGCATTGAGACATAATGCATAAGTCTAGAGCATCATCTTTAGTATCAACAATAATAAATTTTTCATCTTTAAAAGAATTTTTGCACCATTCGACATCGTCAGAAAATACTAAAAATTTAACATTTGGTATATTTTCATGAACTAACTTGCAAGCTGGGATGTAATAGTCAGAGCCTAAGTTTGTGTGATAGTGAGAAAGATTTGTATAATCTCCTCTTCTTACATGGATAGAACATAAGGGTATATTTCCATGCTTGGCTATAATGTCATTTGCTCTTTGCACAATTTCTTGTGAAAACTGAAATTCTTTTCTAAGCGCTTCTTCGCAATGGTTGAAATAATTGCCTGATTGAAAATAACCATATAGATCAGTACCGTCAGGAATTAAAAAAATATTTGGGTCAAAAGAGAAATCTTTTTCTTTATAAACAGAATTACATGAAACAACATCCAATTTTTCTGCGCTATCAGTGCTGAAGACTTGATTAAGCTTTTGGTCTTTTGGAATTCCAATTTGATATCCTCTTGTAAAACCAGCAGAAAATAAAGTTGCATATTGAAACATCTGGTTTCCAAGTCTGCCATTTTTGCCAAGCTGTGAGTAAGTTATCATTTAATTCCGTAAACCATTCTATACCATGCAGAAACAATTTTTGGTACGTGGGGGTTATAATTTGGATTTGGAATATGTTTGTATCTAATTAGCGGTTCATTTAGATTTGCAAACTTGTACCAAGGAATTGAACGGGACCATAAGTCTAAATCTTCTGCAAATGGAAAAAGATCAAAGTACCCGGCACACTTATCTAAAATCTTTCTCTTAAAAATTACACTAGGGTGACCAATAGCATTTTCACCTACAAGAAGGCTCGCGATTATTTGACTATGTTCTGTTGGATAACTTGTTAGTCTTATGTGTTTATTGTCACCATCAACAACGTTTAATTGAGTGCCTAAAATGTCAATATCAGAATTTTTATCAAAGAAATCTAACTGCTTTTTTAGCTTATTTGAAAGCCAAATATCATCTGAATCTTGACGAGCTATAATATCACCTTTACAATTTCTTAGACCCATATTAAGCGCTGGCACTATACCTGGCTCTGAATGTAGAATTAAAATTCTATCGTCTTTAATGGTTCTAATTATTTCTTCTGTGTTATCATTTGTGCCGTTTATAACGCAGAGAATTTCTAGATCCTTGACTTCTTGAGATAAGACTGATTGTATTGATTCTTGAATTGTTGCAGAAGCATTTCTAACAGGTATAACTACCGATATCACGAGCGTCTCTTTATCTCACCAATAAATGGGGAGGCAAATGGTGTACCGTTCATCATAGTTGCAAGAAGGGCCAATTCTCTTATTTCAAGATTATTTAGTTTAGCTCTTTGAGTAAAGATAGCCGGGTCAAGTTGCTGATTATCATTAATTGTTACAGAATCATAATACATCTGAGCTAGAAAATTAACTGATTCATTACAAAGTGGCGTTTTTGCTTCTTTGAAAATTTCTGTCAAAGAAAAGAATATATCTTGATAGATTTCACTACAAACGGAAGTATTGAATTTCTCACCTTTTCGCCTTATTAAGCGTTCTGTTACTAGCGTTGAGATTGTCTCGTGAAGTTTATTTGTTTTCATTTCTTTGGTTCCGACACATCAACTGTAATATGCGGTGTTCTTTGACCATGCCATTTTCTATGCCAAACCCAGCCGCCTGTTGAGCCTTTTAATTCTTTCGCTCTTGTCTCTATCATCTCATCTGTAACTTGTGACCATGGTAAGTCAAACATCATATTTGTATCAGCAGAATCTTCAAGCGATTTATTGTACAGAGAATTCCAGTGTTTTGTCCAGTAATTCTTGTAAAGCTTTATCTTTCTTGAAAGATCATACCACGAATAATGGTGTACACCTGGGAGGCTTTTAATGACAGAGTTAAACCATGTTCTATATTGCAATAGTGCTGATAGATCGCCTGCACAGGCTGATTGTCTCATTTTCTCTGAATCTAATGTGTGAAAAGTCACATGAGGCAGTCTTTCTCCTGTCATTTTATGAATCATATCACATCCATCAGTGCCTTCTGCAGCATATAGTTGCTTGTTTTCATTAAATCTACGCAGATCAGTTGGTATACCATGCGTAATGTGTGAGAGATTTCTACTAAGTCTCCACTTCCAGGGTTGTATATCACATCTAACTTTGTCAGGCCCACCCCAATACTCAATAACAGGCAATGACACAATATCAACCTTAGGCGGTATCTTCTTGCACAGCTCAATGATCTTAATTGCATCATCTTCATGAACAATCTCATCAGAATCCATTTGCCAACAAAAGTCACCGGTGCACATTGCTCTTGCTTCAGCTTTTTGTGCTCCATCAAAAACAGCATGATATTGATGAGACCAATCTCTTACAACTTGTTTGACTTTTAATTTTTCATTCTTTTGTGATAATTCGTTTAATTTTTCCCAAGTCCCGTCTGTTGATCCACCATCAATTACACAAACTTCGTCACAAAATCTAAGCATTGATTCAATACATGCTATAAATGGATAGTCCTGATTAATACAGTTGTAGGCAGTTGTGTAACCGCTGATTCTAGAAATATGATTAATGACTTTTTCTATGCATTTCCAAAAAAGAGTAGGTGCAGCAAAGAGATACTCGCTTATTGAGTTGATATCGTCGGCATTAAACCATTCTTCTGAAGCGTGCTGGACATTATTATTGAGTTGAAGCTTGCAGCCTAAAAGCTTTGCTTCAATAACCATTCGAGGACATGTGTCTGCACCGGCTGGAAGATAAACAAAACCTTCAGCATGAGAGAGTTTTTCAAGAAGCTTATCGTACGATAAGTTCCACACTACTTCAAACTGCTTTTGATTATTCTCGCACCATTCTTTAGCTGCTTGTGCACCTTTAACCCAAGAGTCAGATCCAAGAACTACCCAACCTTTTCTATCAATTAGACTGTCTGCAGATAACTTAGTAAGGTGGTTTATGTAAGCCAGTGTAGCTTTTGAAAAAACACTGGATAATACCACGTTGTCTTTTTCTGCTAAAAATGGAAATAATGTGTGATATCGCTGCTTTTGTTTCTCTGACATCCACCATAGAGATTGTGCACCATAGTAAAAAGCTGATATTAATTTGCCATTAATTTTATCATGACAGTCACAAGGTTGCTTGGTTGATGCTTCATGTTTCTCTGGCGATCTGAAACGACAGTACTTATAATCATATTCAAGTACTGAATATTTAAGATTTGCAGCTATGCTTGGTATGAGTTCTGGATTAAGTTGCGCAAAATTCCCAAAGATCCAATGCTTTTGGGAGCCTTGTGTCAATGTTGATAGATTGACTTTTGAGGAATGAATTTTTTGTATTTTAAATGGTGAAGCTTCAATTAATGCTTCAGAAGTGAGCTCTGCGCCTCCAACATAGTCTTCTACAAATAAATCAGCAACAAATATAATATCAGCTTCAGGCTCTAGCTGAGAATTTGGATTAATAAATATAGCTTCTTTAAAATCTGTCAACATAACCTCTTAATAATAAATTAGATAGCTTAATAGCTTAATAGCTTTACTAATCTAGATAGTTATAGATAAAATATCTACTTTATGAGCTTTGTATAATGGCAAAAAAAACCGAAAATATTAAAATTTCGAGTCCAAAGTCGCAGAGAGTTAAAAATACTTTTACAGCACAAAATTTTGTACTTGATGACATTCATAAAAAGATTATTGGCAGCGCTGCTTTAAATGGTGGATTTGATATCTTAATGTTTAAGATTGAAAAAATCGAACAGAATCAAGAGCAGCTTGTAGGTAAAGTCGACAAAATACATGATGCGATCTATGATCCTGATGATGGTATATTTTCAAAGATTAGTGATTCAAATGCTAAAAATTCACAGAAGATAAACGAAACAGAACAAAAATTGATCGAATTATCAGGGTGGAAAAAGCATAAAGAAAAAGAATCTGAAAAGTCAGATTTAGAGCTTGAAGAGACGTCGGAAAAAGTACAAATTATACAAAAAAATGTAGATGATCTTGTTAAGAGTAAAAATACAATTAGCTCTGCTGTTCGCTGGGTGTTAGTTGCATTAACCGGCGGATCTTTGACTTTATTATTTAAATGGATAGAGACAAAATTTTAATTATAAATTTTACCAAAGACAGACAATAATTTGACGCATGTCGATCGACAAAGACATAAATTTAATTAAAAGTTTTCTTATCAAGAACGTTGAAGTTACTAGCTCGCTAAAATTTGATAATCATAAGCTAAGAACGCAGAGGTGTCTTCAACACATCTTTTCTAAAAGATTTGCGGGTAGTAAACAAAAAATTTTTGAGTTGGTTCTAGATCATGCCGAAAAGGCAGAAAGATCATGCCCTAAAGCTGGGGTGATGCTTTTAAAAAAATTTGCTGGAAGTAATATTGAAAATTATTCTAATCCTATAGATAAAAAAGCTGTTATTGATCAGCTAGAAAATCTTAGACTTAGCAAAATTTCAGAATCTATTTTAATAGAAATATTAAATTTCTGTAACTCAGAAACTAAACTAAAACTAGTAAAGTCAATTAATGAAAAATCTTACGTAGAAATCTCAAATGATTACCAGTTCGATGTTGCGTCTTTATTACCTGTCAAAAGGAATCAAGATAAAAATTGCAAGATCTTTGTCATTGACGGTTATCTAGAAAGCGTATCTGAAATACACCATATTCTTCAATATTTTTCAACTGAAGCGCAGAATACGCCTTTTGTCTTATTTTGTAGAGGTGCATCCAATGATATTTTAAGTACAATTAACGTCAATAATACAAGAAATGCGTTCAGATGTTATATTTTTAAAGTTGATTTTACTGTTGAAAATGTTAATCTACTTGTTGACATAGCTGTAACATGCGGAGTTGATGTAACATCTAGCTTAAAAGGTGATTTAATCTCTTCAATAAAGTTAGAAAAATCTGCTATAATTGACTCAATTACTATTACTGATTCTAGTTTAGCTATTACATGTAAAACTACAAAAAAGTCAGTTTTTTTGCATTCAAAAAACTTAAAGAAAAAACTTCTTGATTGTAGTGAGCTAGAAAAAGATTTTATACATAAACGTTTAAGAGGTCTTTCAGGAAATAGCATTGAAATTGCAATACCTGATGACATAAATTACTTTTCAAGATCACAAGAAATAGACGAAGGAATTCGTCTTATTCTGTCTGTTATGAATAAAAGCTTTGTGCTTAATCAAGCAGTTGCGCTTTATTATAATTCCTTAGAAAATACTTTAAAAAGTATTGCAGATGTAGTCTAACCTTTACTTATTAATTTTAAAAAGTATGATCTGTTCATGAATCATGCTGATAAAATTTGTAAAGAAGTTCTGAATCTAGTTACTTTTTCTAATGATCAATTGCAGCGTCTTTTAGTTAATGAAAATACTAAGAGAACGATATCGCTATCTGAAAAAGATTTACAAATAGTTTTATTACTTGTAAAAACTTCTTTAGATAATTCGTATCAATCTGTTTTTACAAGTTTACATAATAAGATAAACGAAGAGATTGATTTAGCATCTTCAAAAAAAACAACTAAAAAGTGAACAGTGGCCAAGAAAAAGTCTTCTGAAACTAAAAAAGATACTAGCGTCGTTGTACAGCAAAAGAGAGGTTTTAGACATCTTTTAGAGTGCCGATGTGTACTTCCACAATTTAAGAATAGGCAAGATCCGCCAAAGCACAAATTTATTGTTTTTTCTGTCTTGAAAGAAAATGATAGTATAGATTTGAAATACGCACAGTGCAATAATTGCGGATTAATACATAAAGTTATAGACATCTGTAAGTCTGAAATTCAATTAGGTAAAGAGCACTCCTCGTCAATATTAACAGTTGAAGATATTAAGCTGTCGTTACCAAGAGATTTGTCTAATATACTTGAAAAATATCGTCTTGAATTGCCTTCTTGGGAGCAAGCTCAGTTTATTGTAGAGCACAAAAGTTGGGGTGAATTTATTGTGCTAGAGCAAGAAGATGATGGTGATACCAAACAAGGAAAATACGTTAGAATTTTAGGGGAGTCTTTCTTTAAAGTAGAAAATTTTTCTAGAGACGAATTTATCAGTACAATTTGAGGTAAAATGATGAATGAGATGCTTTACGGTCAATTACAAACTGAAAAAATTGCCGAAGATAAAAAAATTGCGCTACAGATTGTAAGCGAGATTAATACGTTTGGAATTAGTGACAGGCAAAGATGGATGATTCTTCATTTGCTAAGCTTAGAAATAGAAAACATTCAAGACATGAAAGACATGATTTCTTTTATTAAAACTAAAAAAGAAAAAGATATTTTTGTTTCTAAGTTGTACAGTCATGGTGAAGATAATTGGGCCGAGGAAGAAGTAAATAAAAATGGGTAGATCTTACATAATCAGCAATCATGGTGATGCATCTAAAAGAGGAAATTATGACTACGAGTCATCAGGTGTTCATATTCAAGTAGGAGATAGCTCTCGGTTATTAGTACTTCACTGCGATGTTAATGAACAATCAATATCAACAGTAATGATGCAAATGTTGCATCTTGCTAGTCAAAATCATAAACCAATTCATCTTGTCATTTCAACATACGGTGGATCTGTTGATGAGATGTTTACTTTATATGATGCTATAAAGTTTTTACCATGTCCAGTTCATACGATTGCTTTAGGCAAAGTTATGTCTGCCGGTGTACTTCTACTTGCATCAGGCGAAAAAGGAAAAAGAATGATTGGTAGATCAGCTAGAATTATGATGCATCCAATATCTGGTGGGTCTGCTGGAAATATCTTTGAGTTAATGAATGATGTAGAAGAAAGTAAGCGATTGCAAGTGCAAATGGCAACTGCTATTGCAAAAGAAACCAAACTATCAAAAGAAGATATTGAAAATATTATGAAGCGTGGCCATGACGTCTATTTATCGCCGCAAGAAGCGATAAAGATGGGAATTGTCGATAAGATCATTGGTGAATAGTAAATTTGTAATTTATCTCTTTGTATTATATTGTGTAGACTGAATGCCTCTACACGAATATCGACACTATTTTCCTTTTAAAGAAATGAGAAAGGAACAAAAAGAAGCGATTGAATTTGCTATTGATTCCTATGAATCAGGTAAAAAACATGTTTTGCTTGAGTTAGGAACAGGCACAGGTAAATCTGTAATAGGAATTACAATCGCTAGATACCTAAACGATCATTTCCCTTGTCAGACTGATGAGAGCGGTGAATCAATGTCAGGTGCATATGTTCTTACCACGCAAAAAATCTTACAAGAACAATATGTAAGAGACTTTGGCCCAAATACTAAACTTCCGTTATTAAGAACAATCAAGTCTTCTTCAAATTACGCTTGTTCTTTCTATGATGATCAAACGTGTGCAGAATCAAAAATGCTTCTAAGCCGTTTGTCTAAAAGCTTAAAGGGCACAGAATTTCAAGACCACTGCACTAAACAATGCCAGTATAGTCAAGAAAAACAGGAGTTTATTGACTCATCCATTTCTATAACAAATTTTTCTTATTTTCTTGCAGAAACATCTCATTCAGGTAAGTTAACGCCTCGTGCGCTACTAGTCATTGACGAGGCACATAATATAGAATCAGAAGTTGGAAGATTTATTGAAGTTAGCTTTTCTGAAAAATTCTGCAACGATGTCTTAAAAATTAAAGTGCCTAAAATTCACGAGCAGAAAGCTATATTTGACTGGGTTAAAGACACTTATTTGAGTGTTTTAAAAAAGTATGCAGTAAAGCTTGAGTCAACGCTTAAGAAAAATTCTTCTTCTTTGAACAAGTGTATAGATTCATCAAAAAGCTACGAGTTAGTACAGAAGCATTTAGAAAAACTTGAAAAGTTTATTGAAGTGCATGATTACAAGAGCTGGGTCATGAACATAGAAAAGAAATTATATGGTCAAGGAAGCAAGACCAATATTACACATCGATTTGAATTTAAAACTGTTGATGTTTCTCCTTATTGCGAAAAACATCTCTTTTCAAAAGCTACAAGAATTTTAATGATGTCTGCTACTATTGTAGACAAAAACGTTTTTTGTGAGTCAATTGGCCTGAATGCACTAGACATAGCTTATATGAAGAGACGCAGTCCATTTTCAGACGATAATAGACCTGTGCACTTTATGCCTGTAGGAAGCATGTCAAGAAACAATATTGAGACAAGTTTACCTATCCTTGTAGAAGCTATAAAGATGTTGCTTGAAAAGCACAAGAATGAAAAGGGCGTCATTCACACTGTGAATTATAAGATTTCCAAATATCTCATGGAAAATATTAAAACAGATAGACTTCTTTCACACGAGTCGACTAATCGAGACGCAGTGCTTAAGCATCATATGACTTCCAGCGAACCTACTGTTTTAGTAAGTCCCTCTATGATGGAAGGTGTAGATCTTTCAGATGAGCTTAGCAGGTTTCAGATTATATGTAAGGTGCCATTTCCATATCTTGGTGATGCTGTAGTAAAAAAACGTCTTGAAAAAAATAAAGAGTGGTACGCATATGCAACTTCCAAATCTTTAATTCAATCTTTAGGCAGATCTATTAGAAATGAGACAGATCATGCTGAGTCTTATATTTTAGATGCTGATTGGTCTATGTTTTATTCAAAGAATAGAAAAATGTTTGAAGGACATATTGGAAAAATTTGTACATAATTTACACAGCTGATGAAGAAGTTATATTAAAGATTCAGGAGATTGATATACAATGTCATCAGAAACAGTTTTAGATAAATGGAATGAACTTAAGACACTAGTTGAAGCGCTCGAGGTCGACGTCGCTAAAAATGCTCGTGGCGTTGCAGCTGCAGGCGTAAGAGTTAGAAAAGGTCTTCGACAAGTTGCAGCATCTTCAAAGGAGCTTGTTAAGCTTACGTTGGAGAGCGATAAGAGAAAAAAATCTGAGGAATGATTTTTTAATATGAGTAGGCAACAAATAAAAATCTTACAGCAGATGGCTAGAGATGGTGTAAATCCTAGAAAGCCATTTGAGTTTGTCAATGGTAAGTTTATTCAGTTAATTGAGCAGACAGATAATGACAAGGCTGGGGTTGTGGATGAAGTTTTAGCTATAGCAGAACCTGTAGTTATATCCTCAACACCCAGCCTTGTTGAAGAAACACCTGATCTTAATCTTGCTGAAGAAACACCCAGCCTTGTTGAAGCAAATAGCTCAGAGACAAATTTAAAAAAGAAAAAATCTGTCAAATCAAAATAAACCAAGGCATATTGATTTAATCACATTGCTAAAATTATGTGATCTCTAATTTTCTTGTAAATTTTCTTTTCAATTTGACAGATTCTCATTCTAGTTAAACCATAGATGTCCCCTATTTCTCTAAGGGTTAGGGGACCTTTTCTTGTTGTTATTAACACACAATTTTTACCACCTTCGTATGGTATCCATTGCTTACATGAACTCTTTTGGCAATTAAAACTAGATGAATCAACTAAATCAAAGCAAGTTTGATCTTGTGTAATAATTGGTAATCTTTTTTTTATTATAGTGTTTAACATGACATCTTCTCTTAAACAGTATATTTTATCTTAGACAGGGTCTTGTACAAAATACTAATAAATTCATGAGAAAAACTTATATACTTGACACAAATGTTTTGCTGAGCGATCCGCATTTCTTTAATAACTTTAAAGATAATGACTTAATAATTCCTATGCTTGTCTTGGAAGAACTCGATAAACATAAATCGCGTTCAGACGAGGTCGGTAGAAATTGTCGAGAAGTTTCTAGAACTCTTGACGAATTGTCAAAATCCGGATCGTTGAAAGACGGCGTACAGTTACCATCCGGAGGAACACTTCGGGTGATGACTTCTTTAGAAAAAAAACCTAAAAAAGGTGATCTTGACTCAACGATTGTTGACAATATGATCATTAATTTTGCGTTGGAGTATTCTAAAAAATGCTCGGACAAAGTCTTTTTGGTTTCTAAAGACATTAATGTTAGAATAAAATGTTCATCATTAGCCATTCAAGCTCAAGACTATCTGAGTATGAGAGCATCTGACAGTTTTGATTCGCTATACACGGGTGTCAAAGTTTTAATTGCGCCTAATGATGTGATTAATAGATTCTATGCTGACAAAGAGGTCAACATTAAAGAAATCACAAAAGATGTAACATATCCTAATCAATTATTTGTTCTCAAATCTTCTGACTCTACGACAACTTCAGCGCTTTGTCGATTGAGCAAGAGTGGGCAATTGTTACAGCTACAAAAATTCGATAATATCTTTGGTATAAAACCAAGGAATAAAGAGCAGAATTTTTCTTTTGATCTTCTGATGAACCCTGAAGTTAAACTTCTAACACTTACTGGTAGAGCAGGTTGCGGTAAAACACTGCTAGCATTAGCAGCTGGGCTAGCACAGCTGGATTCTATCGGTACACATCAAACTTATCAAAAACTAATTGTTTCCCGTCCTATTCATCCTGTTGGCAAAGACATAGGATTTTTACCAGGTACGCTTGCTGAAAAGATGGCGCCATGGGTTGCACCCGTTAGAGATAATCTTGAGTATCTTCTTAACTCTATCGCTTCTAATAAAAAGCTAACAAGAACAAGAAGTAAGAAATCTGAAGATTCTCAAAATCTTTTTAATGATCCATATCTCGATCTAATGCAACAAAAAGGGCTTATTGAAATAGAAGCCATCACTTATATCAGAGGCAGATCTATTCCTAATGCTTTCATCATAATAGACGAAGCACAAAACTTAACTACGCATGAATTAAAAACAATTATCACACGTGCTGGCGAAGGCACTAAGATAGTTCTAACCGGTGATCTTGAGCAAATTGATAACGTGCACGTTGATTCTTTTACAAACGGTTTAACACATGCTATAGAGAAATTTAAGGACTATGATATCTCAGGCCATGTTACACTTCTAAAGGGTGAAAGAAGTGAATTAGCAACTTTGGCATCGAAAATACTATAAAGTTAGGTTGTATACTTTAGTTGTTGTATAATTTTAGATGAAGAAGTTGCTATATGGGAATACTCGATAGTAAGTCTAGAATCATGGATGTCATCTTGACTTCTGAAGGCAGAAGGCAGAAGGCAGAAGGTACATTTAGAGTATCCTTTGCAACTTTTTCAGATAATGAGGTCGGTTATAAGGCTGACGAAATTGAAGGCCACATAGATCCAGTTGGAAAAATCTACCTTGAAGCATGTAATTTACCTCAAGATCAGGTTATATTTGAAGCCAATGATGATGGTAATATTATTGCTTTTAGAGATGATCAAATTATCTTTGACCAATTAGACTCGAGTACTCTTCTCCCAAAGCCTCTTGAAATTTTATTTGAAAAAAGTGGAAAACCATCAGCTTATCAGTTAAATTTTGGTCCGCGTTTAGAGATTAGAAAGCCTGGCATCGATCCCTCGCTCCTGGGATCTGCAGATGAATACCCAGTTGTTGGCGGAACAGGAATAGGATTTTCTATCACAGACAGTGATAAGAAAAAAGCTGATTTTATACTAGATCCCAGTAAATTTCCAGGTGTTGTTTCTAGTTCTTATAGAAGCTCAGCGATCGAAAGTAGTTCTTACTATATCGGAATTCAAGGAGGAATAAATGCAAGAGACTTCACAACACTTATTCAGGCGACAATCTTCTCTGCTTCACAAGTAGGATCAACGTATATCGGCGGCCCATCGCCAGGTCCACATATAGAATCAGTCGATAGAGACAATTACATTTATATAACAGACACTAGCGGCAGTCATGATAAAGTTACGCTGAGCCTTCTAACAGGATCAGGCGCATTTATTCTTAATTCAAGTACTGGAATACACCCATTTGTTATTGAGAATTCTTTTCTTGGTGGCAGAAAAGACAGAATAGAACTGACTAATGCAGACTTTGCATCTAAAATTGTGGGTATATTAACATCTTCATTTGACAACTTTAAAGAGATTGGAATTATCTCAACAATAGATTCCATATTTCAAGAAGATAGATTTGATATCTTTCCTGAAGAGATAACTTTTGACTTAAGTCAAATTCCAAATAGCATAAGCAGCGTTCTAACTCAAAAACCCTCGCTTAATTCAATTAACTCGTTATTCGCTGACAAAAGGATGACAAGCATACCTAACTTTAAATTTCTTCCGCCTATTGCCAAATCTAGTGATGGTATAGCTAAAGAACTTTCTAATTTCAGTCCACTTGGTAATAATACAACACCGATGTTTTATAAAGATTTATTGACATCTTTGAAGGGATTCATAAAAAAGACAGTAAATTTTGAAAATACTACTAGACAAAATAATCTTTTATGCCAACTATTTGACGTTAACTCAATGGGTGTTAATAAGCTTGATATAATCGATTATGGCTTTATTAGACAAGAACCTGGCGCAATTATAAAAAAGAGAGTTTATTTTGCAGGAAAAGTCTTTTTAGATGACAGAGGAACAACTTGTTTTACTAATATATTCACTTTAGTGTTTTCGCAAGGTTCAGAAGAAGACTAATTTATGTCAGTTAAACTAAAAACTATAAAAAACTCGGCATCAAAGATTCTCACTCTAGATAGCGAAGCTTTACCTGAGATAATAGATGTAAGCGAACAATTTTTTACTTTAAAAGTTTATTATACGCTGATTTTAAATAATTCAGCAAAAAATCCACTACAATACACAAAAGTTAAATTAACATTTACTTCACAGCAGCAAAATTCTCAAGTCAATACGAAAGAGTATTCAGAAGATTTAAATAGCTCATTTGTAAAAAGAAACTTAATTAGTAAAAATTATCAAAGAAATTCATCTACGTCAAATTTTGTTCAAAATTCTAATTTTAAAAAGACTTTTTTAGTTAAGCCTACAATTTCTCCTACTTCACAAGCAAAATATGACATAGCAGCTACTTTAATTAATAATTTTGTTAATAAGCCCGGCCAAGTTAATTCAATAGCTTCAAAAACAGCGTTTATTGGTGACAAGATTATCAAAGCGCTAAAAGAAAAAGTTTACTTTACAGATTTGATTCTGCCGGAATTTGTTAGTACTTACCAAGAAAAGAGATACTCTAGTGCAGGAAGTATAACTTTTCAAGATTTTAAAAATGAATTAATTAGAGAAAATTTAAGCATTAGTCAAATTGTTTTAAACTATATAAGTGATTCAATTAATTTAAACTCTCATTTTTCTAGTCAGTTAATTGACACAATTCTAAACACAAATAATAGTGCTCAAATTAATAATCAAAGCTTAAACTATTATGTTAAACAAAACACATCAAAATATCTTGAAAGCTTAACGCTTTCTGAAGTTGTTAATCTTCCAATATCATTACTTCAAGAAGGTTCTGTTTTTTTAAAATTATCTTTATTTGCTGGCAACGCTCCAAACACAGAAGACGAGCAGCTGGTTATTCCAATTAATTTAGCTAGGTGCCTTGAAGCTTACTATAATAACATACAAGCTATTAATACAAATGTTAGCAAGACTCATGTAAACAGTCTTGTTAATTCGGTTTCAATTTCTCCACTTTTAACTGCAGTAGATGAAAAAAAGATAAGAGGATTTAATCTTTACATAAAGAACTTTTCAAACGATAACGGAAAATTTGCTTTTATTAAAAATCTGGAAAAGAATGAAGTCTATACAGAGTTTTTTGATACTATCTCGAACTATCAAGCGTGTTATAGAGTAAAGCCAGTTACTGCTTTTGGCGAGTCTAACATTTTCTCAGATGTACTTTTTTCATCTTTGCCAAATAATGTAAGCCTAAAATCAAAGTCCTTGTTTTTTCATGTTCGACAAATCGATATCAGCAATATTGAGCTTAATATAAAGCTTAATACTTTATCAAATATAAATAAATTAAAAATTCATAGAAGAGACTGTACTAATTCTTCTAATTCAGACTTTGAAGTCATTAGAACAAGTAATATTACAGAAACAATCAACTCTTTTATCTTAAATGATAATAATATTTTATTAGGTCATTTTTATGAATATTTCATAGAAGTATTTGATAATAACAATATACTCGTGGGTGTAACTTTACCTCAATTTGTTGAAGTCAAATATATCAATACTAATGCTTATTCTGTTGAGCTAAACAATATAAACATCAATAATGATAGCATACAGTTTAGCATAAGCTCAACAAAACTAAAAAAGAATTCAAAGATAGCGCTTCTAAAAGCTGAGGAAGATAAATTAATAATTGGCTCTGTTACTCAGCAAATTTCAAGTGAAGAAAAAGACTTTGAAGAGACGCTCTATCATAAAGTATCAAGAATTGATCAGATAGACGGTAGAAGAGAATCTTTTGATATTATTACCAACGGAACATTTATTGATAATCAAGAAACACAGATACAATCAAGTATTTCTTCACTAGTACCAGGACGACAATACACATATGAAGTTGAGTCTTACAAGCGAAATCCTGTCAATCTAATAAAGAATTTTTTATCTACTGGAACGTCAGTTAGCGGTAAAGAATGGTTTTATAAGCCGTCTAAATGGAAAAGTCCAAATGTTATTAATACAGGAATACTTCAAGCAGACGAAGATAATGAGCTTGAAAAAGACTTGTTTATGACAGATTTTATTGGTATAACAATCGCTCAAAATATTGAGTTCAATACTGAGTCTACTAACATCTTAGTGCAAAGTGTTTCTGTTGAAAGACTTACTAGAACCATGATGAAAATTTCATGGCCAAGCGTAAACGGTGCATTTGATTGTTTTATCGTTTCTAAAGTTGTAAATGGTAAAAAGTCTATAATAGGAACAACAAGTGATTTTTACATATACCACAAAATTAATTTTGATTCTGATATAGGTACTATGTATTATGATGTCGTCCCTGTAAAAAATGATTACTCATTAGGTGAGTCTACTAGTAGTAATCCCCTTTTAATATCCCCAGATACTGTCGACAAAATTTAAGATTTTTATGGGAAAACCAAGCAAAGCATCACCCGCGCAAAACGGCTATAACACTAAGGCAACAACTATAATACAAACGCCTCTCGTCGTTCTCAGCCCCTCATTGCTTCCCAAAATAGTGCCTTCACCTCCATCAAGTGTATATACTCAGAATAATGTGACTGACCCTGGCTTACAAGCACAGGCAACCGCAGCTACAGAATTTACAATCTACACATTGCTGCCGCAGGATGAACCTGTAATAATTTCGTCTGCTGAATATCTTCCCTTGCAAGATACAGGTAACATTACAAGCTTTGGATTTAATCAAGCTCAAGATAGAGATTATGCGCTCTCAGTTAAAGAGGCAGCTCAAACTTTAACAGCATCAACAGCAGCTAAAATTATTGTAGTAAAAGATAGTACGCTCAAAAAGATTGTTGAAAAAAGAATATCTTTTGTTAATATCGCTAACAAACAATTAGCGCCTGTCAGCGAATTATTAACCAAATTTGAAGAAGCAGTTTTTTCTCTAGATATTAGAAAACTGCAGAAAAACGTTTTTCAGTACCCAATAGATGATCTTTTATCTTCAGAGAACATTAAAGATTTAGATACAACAAGCCCTAGCAATTTTTCTAATACCACAATTTATGCTACTGTTCTATTACTGCTTAAAAAACAAATTATTCTTCATAATAATGATTCTGTTATTGATGGCGCGGTTGAACAAGGCTATTCAAATCTAGATTTATATAAAAACACTTTATACGATCTATTGACAATACCCAGCACACAAAATAAATTAGGTTTAATAAGCTTTTCTTCAAATGCACCTGTAAAAAGTCACGTTGTTTTAAATAAAAATTTAAACTCGTCAACTAACGGTGCTTTGCTACTTATAGCTACTGTAGGTCTTGCAAATCCTAAAGCGACAGGTTTACAGCCACAAACAAAAGTAGCTTATTCTCCACCTATCACCACCAACAGCCAGCAACAAGTGCTGGCATCATTTTCACCTTATATTTCATCAACCCCCCTTTTCTCGGGTGATCCCTTTTTCGGCTTGTCTATAGTTCCACTTTTACAATGTAACATAGCAAAAGAAATTTCTGGTTATAAGGATAAAACGGATAGGCTATTTGGATTGACACTTTTCAATCTTTTAAAAGAAGAGTCTTATTCTAGATGGTTAAGCGTCCCACAAAATCAAAATAAATTAGACAAAGCTAATATTACATTTAATATACAACCAGCTGGAGATCCAAACTTTGCCATATGGGATAGTTTAATTGGCGTATTCCAACAAAATATTACTAATTTTACAGTTGCAGATGAAACAGATCCCGGTATCTCACTTCTGTCGTTAACAAAACAAGTAAAGCAATTAAACTCCCAGGTGCCCGCCCCCGCCGGAGTTGACAATGAGTCTAGAATTTTATCGCTTGAAGTCAATGATAACCCAGAAATAGTTGATTTCAACCCAGGCGACACGAATGGAGCAACTTATTACTTAGAAGCTGCACTCGCTGGTAAAATTAATGCAGCCAATACATCCAATGAGAGCATCAGCTTATCCCCTGAAAAAGCTAATGAGTTATTAACAAAAATAAACAATGCAAATCGCTCAATGGAAATTGTGAGTGGTTTAAACGAGGGCCTCACCGCCGGCGGTGCGCTGTCTTACGCCGATCTCTTTACCAACAACAGCATCTCCGCCGGCATCTTCGGCGGTGCGCTTTATGATAGTATGTTAGATGATCCTTCTAAAGGAATTAAATCAGCTTTAGATAAAATATATTTTAGTACTAAATTTATCAAAGTTGCTACCAAAACCCAATCCGACGCTAAAAATGTTTTAAACAAAGATAATCTGATTGTTATTAATCATGATCAATTTCTTAAATTAAATCCCGTCCACCGTTCAGGCAGGCTATTGGCATCATTAATTAAGCGAACTAAAGCATTAGCATTTAGTGAAAAGCTTAATGAAAAGCGGGTGGGTGAAAGTATATTAAAAGCTATTTTTTCGATCTGTCTTAACAGAATGTACCAATTAGATTTTGATGATTCTAACAGCAAAATTGAGTCTAGCGGATATTCACCTTTTAAACAAAGCTCAAGAATAAAATATGTCGGCGCAACATCCACACTTGATTTAAAAGAGCTTGCACAAGGCAATCCGACGCTTGAAAATAATTTTAAAGAATCAGCTACACTTAGAAAAGCTAAATATTTAACGCTTATTGACGCCAATGGAAATGCTAATAGACCTGGATTAGCCATCGACGGATTAATTTTTGCTCACCCAGAAATGTTTCCTGTTATAACAGCTGATACAAATAAAACTAGCTTTAAACCGAATGGATTACTCGACTTTGTAATTACAAATTTTAAGCTCGTCTCGGCAAACGACCTGGACAACTACAGCTCGCCCTCGGCCAATGAAATCAATCTTTTGCAGAAAGGTAATTCTCTTTTTTCTAATTATGTATCAATTTCCGACAATATTTTATTTGATTCTATCGCTTCGTGTCTACACATGATTAGAAGACGGCCCGGATTATTTAGATTAGATGGTGATTTTCCTGCGGCCGGTGTCAAGCTTGCCGGCGGCATAGATGATTCTACGACAACTTATGGTGGCATATCAAAAATTTCATTCATGTGGAATTATTTTTTAGTTCTTGTTAATGCAATATCTGTATTGACGCCAGAAGAATTTGTTGGTCCATGTGAATTAGAAAAAGGTGGATCACTTTTAGGTGGTTATTCAACTGTATTTTCTAATTCTACAATATCCCATCAAGGGTCTAGTAACATTAAAACGGTTGCTTCGAGCACTTCACCGTTTCAACTTCTTCCCGGTACTTCTTTTTTATACGAGACTGCGTTAAATCCCGTAACGTTAAACAGCTCTAATTCTATTGCATTATCTGAAATTATCTCTATGAAAAAAAGAACTTTGACATTAAACAGCTTTATAAGCAATATGTCAGACAAAGTAGAGAAGTTTAAGGTGTATTTAGACAAGATTAATGAAAAAAATCACCCATTAAAAGATTATTACAATCAATTTTATTCAGCTGTAGCTTCTGAAGCTGGGTCTGATTCTAAAATGAAAAATTATTTAGTTTCTCAAGCTTTTTCTCAAGAACAGCTTATACATTCAAGTCATATTGCTAGTGAAGTTATTGATAGATTTTCTGAAGGTCATCGACCTTTGGCACAGCTTGCTATACAAAATCTTGCTGCTGCAGGGGTACGACCCGAGTACAACACCGCAGCAATGTTTCCACTAACAGGAACAATGAGTAATGATAACAGCTATGATATTAAAAATATCGACTTTCTTCCTGTGAACAGCTTTGATGCATTTTCTTACAGCGTTATAAGAAAATATTTCACAATTGAGCCAACGCTTAACAAAAAAGATGGTAACAATGTTAGACTTATAACAGTTGGAATTCCTCCAAGAATGGCTAGAAAACTTTCAGGTACCCCGAGCATAATGTCATCCTTAGACAAAGCTAGCACTCTCGCTAATAATATAATAACATTAAGAGTATATAAGGCAGACCTGCTAAACCCCGGTCTGCCTTATTTGCCAAAAGAATTTAAATTTGATTTAATGAGATATCCAACCCGGGTGATTAGCAACTGGGACAAATTTGACATTAACGCTTATAGCTATGCAGATGATTTTATTAATAATATTCCAACAAAGATTTTTTCTTTGGCAGGCGCGAAATCTTTTGGCTTAAACCAAACGCTTAAACCCGACACCGCGCTCCAACTCGCCTTGAAAGCTGTAGAACAAAATAAAAAAGCCGAATATACAGAGATTTATAAAAACCATGCTAAGAGTTTTTTGCTAGAAGAATATATAAATTTGTTTACTAGCGCACGTGTCGATGAAGGACATTTTTATCATTACATTGACTTAGAAAAATCTTTAAAGAACGTAAGTGATCAGTTTAATTTTTATATTGGAACCACTGACAACACATTTAACGCTTCTAATTTAGATATACCAATACCTGCGAATGCGAATGTTTCGCCACAAAATGTTGTGAGTTTTATCAAACGTAGAGAAGAATCTGTTAAGCGATATTTTATGAATGAGACAGTTTTTCTTCCTGAGGACGAAATTAGAAAAAAGATTTTTTTACCTAAGAAATTTGATAGAACATTTACAGTTGCAATAGACCCAGATGATTTTGAATTAGACAAGGACACAATTAAAGGTAATGTGGGCCTCGAAGCGATATATAACGCGCAAGTTGATAAAGGCATATTCAAAAGTGGACTTTTAGCTGCCAACAATGAATCTTTTAAACGAGTAATACCTTCTAGTCAAAGTGAAATATTTATTGATGAATATTGGGTAGAAATTGCATCTGACTATTATGTTTTTTAGAAATAGACTTAAGCATTTAAAGACACAGTAACATGCCAAACTCAAAAATATCTAGATCAACTTATGTAGTTAACATTCCTGAAGTTACTAATTTTTCGAGTGACTTTGTCTATAATTTTTACACAATAAAAGAGAGAACGGAATCAATAAATGATATAAATTCTCAATTATCTCCAAGGTACGTTGCACTCTCGTGGAATCCTTTGAGCAGATCTGAAAATTATGATTATGTTGATGGAAATGAGTCGACTGCAGCTCTCATTAACAGCATAGTTTCAGAAGACGACACATTTTCACGTTTCTATTATTCTAGAAATTTTTCTGAAGTCACAGACATTCAGAAAGCTGCTGTAGACTTAGATGTTTATTTTGGACTTAATTTCGTAAATGACTTTTTTGACATCTCAAACAAAAATGCTTTATTAAAAATAATCGCAAATTCTGATACCTTTACAAAAAAGAAATCTGCAATTGATGAAAAAATCAAAGGTATATATGATCAATATGATGCGCTATCTGATTTACCGACTCAAGTCCTCGGTCTCCAAGTTGTTGATGCGCAAGGTATTATTGTTGATAAAGGAAACTTATTTAAAACCTTAACATCATCTTTATCTTTAAATGTTAAGATAAATAAGTTAGTGGCACAAGATGTTCTGTCAAATGCTGAAATAGGAAATGAAGAGCTTGAACAATTAAAAAAATTAATACCGAGCATCGATGAAAGCAAAGACGTCATATTACCTGCTTCTGAATTAAAAAATATTAACACAGGAACTGGCACAACCCCTCGTCCAAGAATTAAAGGCTATATCATTAGGCGATATAGATACGATAGTGATGGCGGTTTAACAGAAGAGTTTGTCAAATATCTAAAAAATTCAGCTTTAAGTTCTTATAATGATTCAGGCGTTGTTTATGGTGGAAAGTATGTATACACTTTAAATGTTGTAGCAGAAATTGATATTCTTGGTGATTCCGACAATGACGGAAAAGTCGATATACTCACTGTAAAAATTGCTTCAAGGTCAGTTTTAACAGACGTGTCGTGTTATGAATTTAAACCACCACCTCCGCCGGCCGACATTAAATTTAATTTTGACTATGTAAAGAGAAATGTTATAATAACTTGGGATTTCCCAGTCAATCCGCAGTCTGATATTAAACAGTTTCAAGTTTTTAGAAGAGCTATTTTAGATCAGCCTTTTGAGTTAATAGCACAATATGGCTTTGATAGATCAACTACAAGTTTTGAGGCCAAATCTAAATTAAGCTCAGAGTTAGGCTTGAATGCTGCTGATTCAGATCAAACAAGCGGAAATTTTGCAAATAGGCGGTTTATAACCGGAGAAATAGTAGATGCAAATAATATTTCAAGTATGAGTTCAGAATTTAAACATCTTGTTAAAGACTCTGACTTACCCATTTACAAACACGTTGATGTAGATTTTGTAATTGACAATGAGTTTTTTGAGTCAACTTCTTACATCTATGCAATTTGTTCAGTTGATGCTCACGGAATGATATCGAATTATTCATCACAATACAAAGTTAATTTTGACTTCTATAAGAACAGACTCATATCACAGCTTATCTGCGATGAAGGTGCACCTAGAACGTACCCTAATATGAACTTACGTTCAGACACTTTTAAAGATTCTATTAATACAACAGGAATGAAAATAAAAAGCCTAGATATTTATTTTTCACCGGATCATTATGAGGTAATTGACGAAAGCGGAACAAACTTTAAAGTTGTTAATATTCAGCTACCTGATAAACAGCAACAGATAGAAAAGCCTTTTTATCAAATGCAAATCATTAATCTTGATAATCAAAAAATGAAAGTCTTGAAAATGAATATTGAGCAACCACCACCACCAGCAGACATCATTACTGTATTAGTAGCACCACCAGCTGAAATTGAAGTTCTTGACTTTCTTCAAGTTGCTGAAGGAAATTAGTTAATGTTGCTAAATTTGTAGGTTCATAAATTAAATTTGGCAATTAGTTAAGCACAGGTATATTTTTGTTGTATTATATCTTGACATAGGATTTGACAATGGGATTTCTTGATCACAGCACAAATAATATAATTTTAGATGCAGTATTAACTGATTATGGTAGACAGCAGTTATCACTTTCTAATAGCAGCTTCAATATTACACATTTTGCGCTAGCAGATGATGAAGTTGACTATAGATCGATTAAGCGATATGGAAGAGCTGTTGGTAAAGATAAGATTGAAAAGAATACGCCTATCTTTGAAGCCCTAACAAACCCAGCAGTAGCGCTTAAGTTTAGGTTGATAGGAAGAGAGAACGGCGGCGCAGCTATTTCACAAATATATCTGCCTATTTTAACTGCAAGTCCGGCATCAGTAGCATTAGTTAATAATAATAATAATAATACGACGTCAAAGCAGATTACGCTAACGCTTAAGTATAAGGGTAGTTCTAATCCAACTGACATTGCAGATGTTGTACAGACTGCGTATAGCATTAAAGTATCAGATAGATTTTTTACGCTATCAAATCCTATTAACGGAAGCTTGTCAACAGTAGATGCTGCAGCCACAACCATTGTGTCTAGTGACCCTTCAAGAATGGCAACATATACAATAGTTTTATCAGATCCAACACAACCAATTGGTTTTACTGTAAATGCCAGATCAATTGATTCCACCACAGCTACAATCTATGGTAAAAAAACAAGTGCAACTGAGAGAACAATTACATCTAATATTACAGTAATAGGTAATAGACACGGTGTAACATTAGAGCTTCCTATAACTTACACACTTCTTTCATAATCTAAAGAGAAAAAATGCCTTTATCAAAACAGATCGGTGCCGGCGACAAAAAGACAACAAGATCATTTCTTAATCAATTAATTGATGTTCTACAAGAAGATATATCAGCATCAGTATCAAGAAGAAAATATCAAGTCTTTGTTACTGGCGGCATTGGCCCGGGCGTTACTTCGTCGCTCTTTCAAACTGTCTATGACCAAGACTTTACTTTGCAAACTGCAAATCCTGTCTTTGATATTACAGTAGGGCTTGCTCCGCCTGATGCTAAAACTAATGGAGTTGCAGCATTGACAACGACTGCGCAAGACTCAGGCGGTAAATATTTGTATCCAAGCAGCTCTCTTATGATGAGAGAAAAAACGGATCTCTATAGTCAATTTGCACAGATTCTTCTTGGAGATAGAACAGAAGTCTTCACGCTCCCTGTAGATGCTTCAGCCACTTCTTCAAATACAACAACAACTGAAATTGATGCAGGTTTATTCTTGGCATTTAAGCGTCTTTTTACTAGAGACCAACTAAAGCGAGAGACGTTTGCAATGAAGATGTTTAAATCAGCATCTTTTACATCAACAGGTTCTGCTCAAAGTATTCCTGATGCTGGCGCGGGAGGAAGAACAAATCTATATATTAATGCGGCCAACAGTGGTTCAACCATATTTACTGACGTCGGAGCATCTGACCAAAAATTCTTCAGTGTGGGAGGTCAATTTGGTTATCTTGTCGATGCTTCAAACACTACGCAGGCTGTTGGTAGAATCTATTATGATCATGGCATAGTTGTGCTTGATATTGAGAAGGTGACTTCCGGATCTCAATTTATGTCGGGAACAATTGATGCTATGACTGCAACAGGCGAGATGATGCTTGGTGCAGCAGGAACTGCAACAGCGCTAAAGGCCAAGCTCGTTCCTGATTTAATAACATCAGCAAGCATTGATAATATAGTTGATCATTTCTGTTATGCAAGATTTGGGAATACTTCTAATACTGCGATCACATTTCAAAACATCACAAACATTAATTCTTCATTGATATTTTGCAGAGCTTTACCTGATGACTTTAATTTCTCATCAAATCCAACATATGTTGAAGCTGCTGGCACATCTAATGAAGGTAGACTAGTTATATACGATCCTGCCTTACCAGATGAAGTTCAGGAGACATTTGCATATGTAACAACTATTGGACTTTATGATGCATCAGGTGGTCTATTGGCTGTCTCTAAACTAAGTCGACCTGTTGAAAAGAGTGCAGGAAGAGATTTAACGTTCCGAGTAAGACTTGACTTCTGACGTAATGTGCAAGTTAAGATATGGCAATCATACCTGTTACTAAAGATGACGTAGAAAATTTTACTATAGTCACAACACCCAGAAGAACTTTTACTTTTTCTTCTGGGTCTTACGGCCAGAGAGTAACTGGGTCAATTAAGATCTACCCTAGATACTCTACTAATCAGAAAGATGTGTTACCTGTTTTTGAACAAGGCAATGCTAATGATCAAACTTTTATAGCTGATTATGATACTATCAATAACAGCGTTAGACAAGAAAGAAGTTCTGGCTCATTAAAGACTAATTCTCTTGTGAACTTAAACACGTACTTAGACAAAGTTCATAATGTAGGAATAAGAACAAACTATACATCTTCAATCGAAAGATTTTCACCTCTTGATTTCTATTCTGATACACGTTCTGTTAGTCGATACACATTGGCCAAGAATACGATTAAAGACACTTTGATGCCTTACTATAGGACACAGTATCCACATGCAAATTGGTCATATTCAAATTATCATTCATTAAATTTTTTTACAGTTTCAAAGACGTCGCAAACAATTCCTACTTCGTCTGTGTTACTTTATCCTAATGTGCAAAATAGCTTATTGCCTACACAAACAGGATATGCTTCCGGAACTTATTGCTTATCTGGGGCTTTCTCATTTGAATTTCATATTAATCCCAGATATCAGACTGATGGTCTTGACTCTGGGCATTTTAAAGCCGGCACAATCTTTCATTTATCATCAAGCTATGCATTATCACTTATAACAGGGTCTGCTAAAGATCCTACCGGTCTCCCCGTCGGATTTAGATTACAGCTACAATTAAGTCATAGTGCTGATATTTCACCTTCACTTGCAAGTCAAGGAACGTATCCTTCTAATCTTGTATTTGTTTCTGATGACAATAGCTTAGAATGGAATAACTGGCACCACGTTGCTGTGCGATGGGGTACTAATACTATTAATGATGGAAGCGGTTCATTTATAATTGATGGTGTAAAACGAGGTTATTTCGTAGTTCCTTCTGGTACAATTAATGTTAATACATCAAACGTAAAAAGTAACCCAGATTCTTTATGCATTGGAAATTTTTATGAAGGAACAAATATAGACAATGCGTCACAAAATAGATTTTTTGCATATGACATATCAAGAGCAAATGGAGCAACGCCTCTTTTATCTGCATCTGCATCATCTTTAGATGAGCCAACAGCATATGCTTTTAATCATCCTTTAAAAGCAGAAATGCATGACTTGATGATTAAACGATACTACGTAGATGATAACGAAATAAGTGTATCCGGATCTTCAGGCATTGGCGGACTAGCATCTGATAGAAATGATTTAGCGTTCTATCTACCTCCATTTTTTGTTCAAGAGTCAGCGATTAGAAGAAAGCATAAAACAACTCAGGGCGGCGTATTGCAGACTCCATTTCATACAATTAGCGGTACTACAGACGATCCATTTAATGTTGCTATGGCTTTCGGTGTGAACGGTCATTATATCAATCTTGAAAATTTCGTAAGAGACTTTACAAACTCACAGTATCCAAGGCTAATAAATTTAACAGGCTCAGTGCAGACAAGTAATAATAGTCAAGTTAATGCTAACAATATTCTTTATCAAATGAATAATGTGGCTAAGCGAAATTTATCTATATTGCCTTGTGATGATGGAAGTTTTGAACCCAGCTTTGAAATTCTAAAATCAGAAAGATACCAAGATAAGTACAGAAATAAGACGGGCAGACTAACTGATCTGAGTGCAATTTTGCTGGAAGATCTTGTTATGACTTCTTCTACAATCTTAAACAATTCCGATCCCAATACATCGAATTATTCAGGTTTTATTAGTCAGCTTTATGGTCCCACACCAGATAATTTAAATGTAGCGATAGGTTCCAAACTACAAAATGCTTACAATAAGCTTGGTGCAGCAATAGATAATTCCATATCAGACAGTGATTTAAACAGAGGCATCTTTAAAGACTTACCCTTGCCAATATTTGATAACTTGCGGGACGCATCTTCAAATCAAGCTACTATTTTCAATATCAGTAACATCTTCTACGGTAAAAGAATATTACCAGGAAGCTTTACTTTAACTGACTCAGCAATATCTGGTTCACAGGGCGCTGTCAAGATAACTATCAAAGATGACAGTTTAGGTAATCTCTACCGTGCTGATTCTATCACACAGCAGTATACACAAAATTCTGTCGGTAATATTTTCTATGATGAAGGAATAGTAGTAATAAAGAATCCTCACTTGTTCTTCTTTGGAAAGCAACAATATGAAGTAGCTTTTAAGGGCGTAAGTAACATATATTCAACAAAATATGAGATTCTAGCAGGATCAGGTCAACTTAATTCTTCGTCAAATCCATCCTATGCACTTGAAAAAAATAATTTAAGAGCATCTGGCGACCCTGTCGACAAGGACGTATTTGTGTACATCTCTTCTGTTAATTTACATGATGAAAACATGAACGTTGTTGCTAAAGTTAAATTAGCACAACCGATAATTAAGCGTTTTGCTGATAAAATCTTGTTTAAGATTGCTATAGATTATTGACATTTTACTAAATTATGGCCACACCTAAGAAGCGAAAGAAGAAGAGAAAGGGTCATTATATACGTGGCACTTATCGCTCGCCTATTGCCGGTGAATGCAAGTTTAGGTCATCATGGGAACAAAAGTACATGATTCACTTAGATGCCAGTCTAGATGTTGATTCATGGTCATATGAAAAGATAATAATTGAATATGTGTCAAATCAAAAGACCAAGAAGATTAGAAAATACTATCCTGACTTTTTTGTTATTTTTCGTGATGGAACTAAGAAGCTTATTGAGATTAAGCAAAAGAGAAAACTTTGTCAAGCTGTTGTTAAGAAGAAGGCGGCAGCGGCAGACCAATGGTGTATAAGCAACGGAGCCACTTACATTATATTAACAGAAATAGAATTAAAGAATATGGGTTTGATTTAACAGAATTTACACGAAGCATCTGTTGTTAACAATTAGAGCGTGAATAAATTAATCTTAGGCCTTGACGTTTCAACATCAGTGACAGGTATTTGCATCATTAATCCTGACATTCAGCCTGATAATAACGGCTCCCATATTATTCATCTAGACAGAATTGAATTTAAGAAGTGTAAGACGTTATGGGACAAAGCTGATCTAACTGCAGTTGAGTTCTCTGAATTGCTAAAGAAATTTCCTGGGGAATATCGAGTATCCGTCGAAGAACCACTAATGGGATTTCGCACAGGAATGTCATCAGCAGCAACAATCACAACATTAATGAGATTTAACGGAATATGCTCCTACATTTCTAGGGAAATATTCAAAGTTGATCCTGAATATATTTCAGCATCTCATGCAAGAAAACTTTGTGGAATAAAGATGCAAAGAACGTCTATCGCAGGCATGAATGGCAAGGAGCAAGTCTTTAAGTACATGCAAGAAAATGATCTTTCTCACATTAACTGGCCAACTAAAAAGAACGGAGCGCTTGTCGATTGGAGTCGAGATGCTACTGATTCATATGTGATAGCTAGAGCTGCTTCAATTAAGACTGTGAACACTCACGCTTAGACGTGTTACAGTTATGTTGTGGTATTATCTCTGACTGATAAAGTCAATTTTTATGAGTCTCTTTTTGGACGCGGCCGTTTATCAGGCAATGGGAAAAACTTTGATGTTCGATGTCCTATCTGTGCTTCGTCTGATCCCACAAAGAAAAAACTTGCTATTCGAACGTCTGACGATGCAAATCATTGTTGGACGTGTGGTTGGAAGTCAAGAAGTCTGCTTCCGCTGCTTAGAAAATATTGCACTCAAGATCAAGTTGAATGCTATAAGCAGCAGCTAGGAATCTATAATGACTTTGTATTTGTAGAAGAAGAAGAAGAAAAGAAGATTGAATTGCCTAAAGATTTTTGCTTGTTAACTTTGGGTAACGTAAGAGATCCTGATGTTAAAGCACTATGGCGATATGTTAATGATAGAGGCTTAGACGAAAAAGATGCCTGGTATTTTAAATTTGGATTTTCTAATGAACAACGTTGGAAAAGAAGAATATTAATGCCTTCGTTTGACAAATTGGGTCGATTAAACTATTTTGTTGCTCGAGCTATTGATAGCAATAGAAAACCAAAGTACGATAATCCGGATGTTGACAAGAATCCTATCGTCTTCAATGAGATTAATATAGATTGGTCAAAAAGAATAGTTCTTTGCGAGGGCCCATTTGATCTTGTCAAATGCCCAGAAAATTCCACAGCAATGCTTGGGTCTGATCTCGATGAACGTCATGAACTCTTTAACAAGATATTGTTCCACAACACGCCCGTAGCACTAGCACTAGATGGCGACATGTGGAACACAAAGATGCCAAAGATAGTTAAGAAATTACAAGAATATGGAATTGATGTCATTGTTGTAGATGTGAGAGCTTGGGGTGATCCTGGAAACATGACCAAAGAACAATTTAGAGTTGCACTATTGAGTGCAAGTACTTACGGATGGAACGATTTATTTTTTAATAAGCTTGACAAGGCAATAACAAAAAAATTCAATTTTTAATGAAATTGAACAATCAGATTAGCGTGTATTAAAATTAATTAATTAGATGGTAAAATTAGCACATACTGCCGATGTACATTGGCGAGGCCTAAGCCGACACGACGAATATCGCGAGGTATTTTCGGCATTTGTTAAAGATTGCAAGAAGAATAAGGTCGACCACATCTTTGTTGGCGGAGATATTTTTCATACAAAAACCACTGGAATATCGCCTGAGTATATTGAACAACTAACATGGTGGTTGAAGTCGTTGGCACAAGTAGCGCCTGTCCATTTAATACTTGGCAATCATGATGGCAACCTAACGAATCTCTCTAGACAAGATGCAGTATCACCTATAGTTCAAGCAATTAATAATCCAAATATTCATCTCTACAAGAAGAGTGGTGTATATGAGTTTGAGCCAGGGTATAATTTCTGCGTCTACAGCCTTTTTGATGAAGAAGGCTGGGAAAATGTCAAACCTGAACCTGGCAAGATTAATATTGCATGTTATCACGGGCCTGTTTTAGGTTGTGTAACCGAAACGGGATGGGAGATAGACGAGACTCACATAAAGGTTGATTTTTTTAAGGATTATCCCTATACATTTCTTGGCGATATTCACAAAATGCAATTTTTAGGTTATCGAGACACAGCTAGCGGAGAGAAAAAGCCGTGGATAGCTTATAGCGGTTGTCCTGTACAGCAGAACTATGCTGAGGAAGTGGATCACGGCTACCTTCTATGGGATATCAAATCTAAAGATGATTGGAACATTAGCTTTAGAAAGCTACCTAATCCTAAGCCCTTTGTTACGCTTAGCTGGTCTGGTTCACAGAAAGATTTCTTAAAGGAAGCACAAAACTATCCAAAGCAGTCTCGTTTTAGAATTAAAACGTCTAATGCTTTAAGCCAAGATGACGTCAGTTTCTTTAATGATGTTTTAAAGAATCAATATAATGCGACAGAGGTAACATTTAAATCTGAATATAAAGCCGAAAGCGAAACTATCAAGGCAGGAAGTGTAACTATTGCAAAGTCAGATTTGTCGTCTCCTGAAGTTATTCTTTCTTTGATTCAGACATATGCCAAAGAGAATGGTATCACAGAGTACAATTGGGATACACTAACAAG